>Ga0164243_10001743_pt1 | contig 36474 bp, 37 predicted proteins | sample OricompcompostOP_FD_108781 | JGI IMG/M metagenome (GOLD analysis project Ga0164243, IMG submission 108781) | Organic Plus compost microbial communities from Emeryville, California, USA - Original compost - Organic plus compost (OP) | ecosystem: Engineered > Solid waste > Mixed feedstock >...
GCCCGGCGCTGGCGGCGACGAGATCGGCGGCACTGATATCCAGCTCCTCATCGGCGTGATGCGGATGGGTGCCGACCGAGCAGAACACCTCGTCGTAGCGTCCGGCGATCCCCAGCAGCTTCGGCAACTCACGAACCCGCGTCGAGATCGTCACCATGCGGCCGACGCCTTGCGCGCGCGCACGGGTGATGATGCCGTCAAGATCGTCGGCGAAATCCGGGTAATCGAGATGGCAGTGGCTGTCGACGATCATTGGCATTTTGTCAGCACATTGGATGTTAAGAGCTTCATGACCGGCGGCCAAATTAATTCAAGACCTATCCGCTTCATCATCATGACGGAAAGGCGGCAAACGTAACATTCAGCTCCCGGCAAGCAGGATCCCCCATATCATGGATATAATGCGTCGACACTTCGTCAAAGGATGCGCGGCAGCTTCGGTCGCTCTGCCCGCGTTTCCGGCCTTCGCGGCTTCCCCGACGGCAGTGGTTGGCAAGACCGCGCCCGATATCGAGAAATCCATCAAGGCAAGTTTTGGCGGCGGTTTTTCCCTTAAGGCCCATGCCCAAGCGGGCGGACAGACCTACGCCAATATCGAACACGCTGGCAATTGGTACGCCGTGGCCTCTGAGAATCTGCTCGACTGGACGATCGTCCAATCCTCCCTGGGCTGAGCAAGACACAGTTACAAGACACAATGACAGGTAAAGGTGGAATAGTGGCTGAGGATATCAAGAGCATTCGGATCCACCCAGGCATTGGCATGGCGCGCCTGGGGAACAGTGACGAGTTCTTCATTGGCCCCGAAGCGCCGGGCATTGTTGTCGATCCGGGTGGCAAGAATGGTCCCGGACCCAATGGCGGAAGCTATCGCGACAGCAAGATGCAGCTGAAACGGCAGGCGCAGCGATTTCGGGTCTACGCCTATGATGCCAACGGCAAGGTCTTAGCCGAACTCAATTCCGATAATGTCCAGTCGATGCGTTGGCGGGTCCATGTCCGCAACATGAAAGCTGCGAATTATGCCTTCCAGGGCGCGTACCTGTTCGACCCCGACAAGTTGCGCAATCCAGGCATCCAGCCGGGCTTGAAGCCGATTGAACGCACGCAGCTGATCATCGATCCGGGCGTGCAGACGATCGCGTCCGGACAGACTACGCCTGTCGTGATGCAAGGCGATGTCTTCACCGGCATCGACAAGGGCACGTTGCCGGGCCAATTGCGTTTTGAAGGCTTCACGCCGAAGGACCCCTCCAAGCCGGTCGAGGTCACTTACAAACCCGCCAAGGGCATCGAACTTGGACAGCTGCACCTCGATTCCAAGGACCGATTGCTGTTCGTTGCCGCACCGGGAAAAAGCGAATGCGTGACCACCCCCAAGGTCGCGCTGTCGAATCCGAGCGAGACCGTCAACCCGCCGAACGGGCCGAATAACGGCGAAGACCCGCTCACAAACCAGTTTGCTTACTTCAACGTTCCAGGTTGGTGGGACGATACATGCGGCGGTGAAATCGATGTCACTGTCACGCTCAAGGATGGCACTGTCCTGAGCACACGCGACAACGTGAAGACGGCAACCGATGAAGGCACGCGCAATCCGCATGCCGGCGCCTGGATCGTCACCGCGCCCCCGAAATATGCGCCGCATATGTATCACGTCGTCTCAATTCTCGACCGCGTCTATGAGGCCTTCCCGGAATCCTATCCCAACGCCGGCAAGACGACGAATTTCTACCGCGATATCTATCCGCTCTTCGTCAGCGCTGTGAATTATGGATGGGTGAGCGCACAGGCTGCGGGCGTGACGTCGGAGACCAAGGACGCTGCACATGGCCCCAGGCAGCCGGGCAACCTGCTGAGCAAGGAATATATGGCAGCGTTCACCGATCCGAGTGAGAACAGCGAGCCGGCGCGGGAGATGGTCTATAACTTGATGCGCCACGCGGACGGACCGAATGGACGGCTCGTCGACTCGCTGATGCCGCCCCCGCCTGCGCGTCCGACCAGCTTCAAGAACCCCGAATTCAAGCGCGAAGTGGAAGACTTCAAGATGCCCAAGCTGTGGGGCACCGGAGGCAAGCCGGAACAGAACAAGGAACTGGGCAACGACCTCCCCGACCAGTTCCTGAGCCTGACCAACCTGCAGCTCCAGCACATCAAGGAATGGTCAGAGGGCAATTTCGAAGTCGGCGTTCCATTGAAGCCGGTCCCGCTCGAGCAGTTACCGTTGGGTGAGCAACCGCGCGCGCTGGACGAATCCGCACTTGAGCCCACGATCGGTGGCGGCTTTCACCCCGGCATCGAATTCCCATACCTGATTATCTATCGGGAATTTTTCGCCGAGGCGTTCCGCGTCAACAAAGGCATCGAACCGGGTTCGCTCTCCGCTTACATGTCGAGCCCATGGCAGGGCGATTTCTGGTCCTGCAACACGGCTTGGTGGCCGACGCAGCGCCCGGACATCGTTTTTGAATACGACAAGACCAAACAGACGCGAACCTACAAGGAATGGTTCCGCGGATACGACGAGAAGGGCGAGCCGCTATCGTCCACGGACGGCTACGACCAGATGCTCTATGCCTGGCCTAAACTGGGCATGGTGCTGCCGGTCAAGAATGCGGATGGCAGCGACGTGAAAGACGATGACGAAACCGTCTACGCCGAGTTTGAACGCGATCCGGCCCTGAGCCGACCGCCTGCTACCAAGCAATCCAAACAGTGAGCAACCGAACCAGCGCGGCTTAGAATATGGTTTGGGATGTGGTCATTGTCGGTTCTGGACCTGCAGGATCGGCAACCGCTATCACGCTGGCGAGGTTCGGCCAGCGCGTCTTGCTGGTCGAAAAGCGGGACACCATTGCCTTCAAGCTGGGGGAGTCCCTGCCCCCGGCTTCGGTCGGTCTGGTCAAACACTTCCTGCAAGGCGCTGAAAGCTCGGAGCACCATCATCCTGGCCTTTTCAGCACCGCGGGCAATGTCTCGGTATGGACGAGCGAACAGGCCGATATCGCAGACTTCTTCTTTAGGCCAACCGGTCATGGCCTGTGCATCGACCGACTGGCCTTCGATGAAGCTCTGCGCGCCAATGCTGTTGCAGCTGGCGCAACGCTACTGAGAGGAAGCAGTTTTCAATCCTGCACGCGGATGACTGACGGCGCCTGCAACTGGCAAGTCACGCTCAGCTCGAATGCGGGAATAAGACAGGAGCGCGCCCGCTATCTCGTCGATTGTTCCGGTCGGCAAGCTGGCCTCGCTCGGATGCTCGGTGTCCCTGTCGATCATGAGGATCGGCTGTTCGCCTATGCCCAGTGGTTCTCCTCTGCCGATGACGACGAGGACGGCTATACCCGGATCGAGGCCGCGCCGGACGGCTGGTGGTACAGCAACCGCTTGCCAAAGATCGACACGGCGCATGGCTCCGAGCGCTTGGTGGTGTTTCACTCCGACAAGGATCTACTGGCGGCGAAACTGGCCGCCTCACCGCAAGGTTTCGACCAGTTGCTGGCAGGCTCCCGGCATATCGCGCCATTACTCGAAGACAAAGGCTATCGCCCTTCCGGCGGCCTGCGCGGCGCGCCGGCCAACACGCAACGCTTACGAGACTTCTACGGTGACGCCTGGATGGCGGTCGGCGATGCCGCGCAAGCCTATGATCCGTTGTCCTCGCAAGGCATCGACAAGGCGCTGAAGGATGCGAGCCTCGCCGGACACATGATTCATTACGCGCTGGCAGATGATCAGCCGAACGAGGCAGGCTTCGGCCGGGGCAATCGCTACATCCAGCAATATGATCAGCGACAGCGCCAGCAGTGGCAAACGTATTTAACGCAACGCGACGCCTATTACGGCATGCAGCCGCGCTGGTCCGACCGGTCCTTCTGGCAGCGTCGCCGGCAGTCGGTGAATGCGACGGCCGCTAATGCGCTAGCGCTGTAATGGCGGGCGCATCGACCCGTTCGGCCTGCAGATCGGCGACGAAAGGCAACCTGCGCCCGGCGACGCGAAGACTGATCCAGACCGGCTTGTTGCCGTTCTTCTCATCGGTTTGCGTGCGCGCCGAGACGATCGCCCCTCGCGGCAGCTGATAGATGCGCGGCTTGAACACACCAAGCGTCGTCAACTGAACGAGATCGCCCTCGCGCTCGATCCGCATCAGATAGATGCGGCTGTAGAACAAAAGACCGATCAGCGGCGCCACCGCCACCAAAGCCATGACGGCTGCAAGTCCCGGCCGCGCGGTCTCCCCGACAGCCGAACTGCCCGGCAAGCCGCCGAGCAGATGCGTCATCACCATTGCCCAGTAGCACCAGCCAACAGCCCAGACGACAGCGGCGATGATCGCCTTGCGGGTCTTGCCGGAGCGGCCTTCGTTTTCAAACAGCACAGTCATCAGCGTTCGATCACCATTTACTCAGGCTTTCGGCGCTTCCGGTTCGACATAGCGCGGGAAAACCGGCACCGGCGTCGGCAGCGTCGTGCCGCCGGCCAGCCGATGCGCGCCGCCGAGCCGCGAGAAGTCGCGCTCGTCCTCCGGCACCGCCAGCACATCCAGCAGCTTGCCGGCAGACTCCGGCATGAAGGGCTGGGCGAGGATCGCAACCTGGCGGATCACCTCGGCGGTGACATAGAGCACGGTCGCCTGTTTGGCCGGATCGGTCTTGGCCAAAGCCCAGGGCGCTTCGCCGGCAAAGTAACGATTGGCATCAGCGACCACCGACCACACCTGCGTCAGCACCTGATGTAATTGCTGCGTCTTCATCGCCTCGCGGGCGCTGGCGATCATGCCATCGGCAGCGGCAAGAATGGTCTTGTCGTTCTCCGAAAAGGCATTGGGCGAAGGCAGCACGCCGCCATATTGCTTGGCGATCATGCTCAGCGAGCGCTGCGCGAGATTGCCAAGGTCGTTGGCGAGATCGGCATTGATGCGATTGACGATCGCTTCGTGGCTGTAATTGCCGTCCTGGCCGAACGGAATCTCGCGCATGAAGAAATAGCGAAACTGATCGACGCCGTAATCGTCGGCCATCGTGAAAGGATCGACGACATTGCCGAGCGACTTCGACATCTTCTCGCCGCGGCTGAACAGAAAGCCATGGCTGAAGATGCGCTGCGGAAGCGCGAGACCGGCCGACATCAGGAAGGCCGGCCAGTAGACGGCGTGGAAGCGCACGATGTCCTTGCCGATGACATGCAGCTGCGCCGGCCAGTAGCGCGCGAACATCTCAGCGTCGGCATCGGGGAAACCGACGGCGGTGAGATAATTGGTCAGCGCATCGACCCACACATACATGATGTGCTTGTCGTTGCCCGGCACGCGGATGCCCCAGTCGAAGGTCGTGCGCGAAATCGACAGATCCTGCAGCCCGCCGCGCACGAAGCTTGCGACTTCGTTGAGGCGCTCCTTCGGCAGCACGAAGTCCGGATGCTTTGCGTAGAGGTCGAGCAGCTTGTCCTGATAGGCCGACAGCCGGAAGAAATAGCTCTCCTCCTCCACCCACTCGACCGGCGTGCCGGTCTTGGTGGCGAGCCGCACCTTGTGCTCGTTCAGATGGGTTTCGCTTTCGGCGTAATAGGCTTCGTCGCGGACCGAATACCAGCCGGCATATTTCGACAGATAGATGTCGCCGGCCTTCTCCATCCGCTCCCAGATCGCCTGTGAGGCGGCATGGTGGCGCGCCTCCGTGGTGCGGATGAAGTCGTTGTTCGAGCAGTTCATCCGCTCGACCATCGCCTTGAAACGCTCGGCATTGCGATCGACCAGAGCCTGCGCGGTCAGCCCTTCCTTGGTGGCGGTCTGCTGGATCTTCTGTCCGTGCTCGTCGGTGCCGGTCAGGAAATAGACGTCATAGCCGTCGAGCCGCATGAAGCGCGCGATCGCGTCGGTCGCCACCGCCTCATAGGCGTGACCGATATGCGGCACGCCATTCGGATAGGAAATGGCGGTCGTCAGGTAGAAGCTGGGCTTGGATGAACTGGCCGGCATCTTGGGTTCAATCTGGCTCTGAGGGATCAGGAGGGCTATCAGCCGCGCGCGGCGTCGGCAAGACGGGCGAAGGCCCGAAAGATCAAGGGCTTGCGGTCGAGATTGTAGATCGTGGTGCTGCGGGCGGCGCTGTTGATCTCCTGCCAGATATCGGCGAGCCGCGCCGCCCTCGCCTTGTCATGCGAAATGGCGGCAAGTTGCGCGGTCATCCAGTCATTGATGGCATCGAGCGCCAGCGCGAAAATGCGCGGATCGGCCAGCGCCAGCGCATCGGCCAGCGCGTGCAGTTCGAGCGGATCAGTGGCCGGCAGGCGCTCCAGCAAGGCTGCGGTCTGTCGTCGCAACTTGGCGGCGGGCCCCTCCAGCAGTGACAGCGCCCGGCCGACGCTGCCCTCGGCAGCCTCCAGCACCTCCGGCGCCGCGCTTGTGCCAGTCGCCTGTGCCAGCGCCTGTTGCAGATCATGCGGCTGCAGCGGCCGCAGCATCAGCCGGTGACAGCGCGAGCGGATGGTTGCCAGCACCGCGCCGGGCGCGTGACTGACGAGGAGAAACAGCGTGCGTGCCGGCGGCTCTTCAAGTCCTTTGAGAAGCGCGTTGGCGCTTTCGGCATTCAGATCGTCGACAGCATCGACGATCACCACGCGCCAGCCGCCAAGTCCCGCGGTCGATGACAAGAGCATCGCCACCTTGCGCGCATCCTCAGCGCGGATGACGCTGCGCAATTTGCCGGTATCGCCGAGCGTGCGCTCCAGCACCAGCAAGTCAGGATGCGACTGCGCGGTGATAAGCGCCGCCGCCTGATTGTCCGGCGGCACGGCCAGCGAGGGCGCCTCCTGCACTACGGCGGAGAAGGGATCGGGATGCGCCAGCACGAAGCGCGCCATGCGGAAGGCCAGCGTCGCCTTGCCGATGCCCTGCGGGCCGCCGATCAGCCAGGCATGGGGAATGCGGCCCGAGCGATAGGCTTCAAGCAACGCCTGCTCCGCCTCGGCGTGACCGAAAAGCACTTCTGTCTCGCGCGGATGCGAAGCGCCATCATCGCGGCTTTTGTCGTCGGCGCTCATCAGTGACCGACATCCTGCGCAAGCGGGATTGCCCGTCCGAGCTTGCCCTCCACAACGGACCAGATGTCGGCCGCGACCTCATCCGCAGATCCGCTGGCATCGATCAACCGGCAACGGTCCGGTTCGAGCATCGCCAGTTGCCGGAAGGCTTCGCGCAGCTTCTCGTGAAAGGCCAAACCTTCGCTTTCGAAACGATCGCTCGGTCCCGCGCCTTGCCGCGACCTGGCGCGCGCCAGTCCGGCCTGCGCCGGCATGTCGAGCACCAGCGTCAAATCCGGCTTGGTGTCGCCGACGATGATCCTTTCCAGCCGCTTGATCATGCGCGGATCGACCTCGCCCAGCACGCCCTGATAGACGCGAGTGGAATCGGCGAAGCGATCGCAGATCACCCACTCGCCGCGCTCCAGCGCCGGGCGGATGGTCTGCACCAGATGATCGTCGCGCGCGGCGGCGAACAACATGGTTTCAGCTTCAGCGCCCAGAGGCTTGGCCGCTCCCGACAGGATGACATGACGGATGATCTCGGCAACGGTCGAGCCGCCCGGTTCGCGCGTCAGCACGCAGGCGATGCCATGCTCTTTCAGACGATCGGCGAGACGGCGGGCCTGGGTAGATTTCCCTGTGCCCTCGCCACCTTCCAAGGTGATGAACTTGCCGCGCGTCATTGAGTGGTCCGTGGGTAGCGTTTGTGAGCGAAGGCGATGCCGGTCCGCGCCAGCAAAACGCGACAAGGCGGAAACTTCATGTGGCGTTATAACTTCTTCAACCCCGCCCTGAACCAGCCGCCGAAGGTTTCAGTAATGGAATCGAGGGCCCGCATATGCAGCGGACCCTGTGCGACGGCAGCGCCCGTTTGCAGCGGCACTTCCAGCGCCAGGTTGTCGCCGCGCCAGACCTTCAACATGCCGACCTTGGCGCCCTGCTCGACCGGCACCAGCAACGGCCCCTGATAAACAAAGCGGGCGATGATCCGCTCATTACCGGTCTTGGGCACCAGCATGCGGACTTCCTTTTTGTCGGCTGCTTCCAGCGGCACGTAGCGTTGCTCGCCCCCGAACACCCGCGCTTCGCCAATGGTCTCGCCGGCCGCGAACAGGCGACGCGACTCGAAGCCGTTAAAGCCGAAATTGAGGAGCTTACGCGCTTCGTCCGCGCGCTCGGCTGCGGTCTTGGCGCCATTGACGACAACGATCAGCCGCATGCCGTTCTGCACCGCCGACCCAACAAGGCCATAGCCCGCTTCATTGATGAAGCCGGTCTTCATGCCGTCGGCGCCGATATTCATCGCCAGCAATGGATTACGGTTCGACTGCTTGATCTTGTTCCAGGTGAAGTCGCGCTCGCCATACCACTTATAATATTCGGGATAAGTCGCGATGATGTGGCGCGCGAGCAGAGACAATTCACGCGACGTGACGCGCTGCTCCGGGTCCGGCAGGCCCGTGGGATTGGTGAATTTGGATTGCGTGAGGCCGATTTCCTTGGCGCGCGCATTCATCATGCGAGCGAAGTTTTCCTCGCTGCCGGCAATGCCTTCGGCAAGCGCGATACAGGCATCGTTGCCAGACTGAATGATCGCGCCCTGCAGAAGGTCCGACACCTTGATGCGGCTATGGATCGGCGCGAACATGGTCGAGCCGCCGGACGGCGCTCCACCCTTGCGCCAGGCATGTTCGCTGATCTGATATTCCTGATCGAGCGTGACCTTGCCCTTGCGGATTTCGTTGAACACGGTTTCCGCCGTCATCAGCTTGGCGAGGCTGGCGGGCGCAACGAGTGCGTCGGCATTCTTCTCGAACAGCACAGTGCCACTTTCAGCCTCGACCAGAATGGCGTGCGGCACCGCGGTCTGGAAGCCGGTAGTCTCTTCCTTGGTCTTGCCACCCGCCATCGAACCAGGCGCAGCCATGGCGGCGCTGGCGATCGGCGCCAGCGTGACGAGCGCCAGTAGGACGGCTCGGGTCAATAATGTCAGCTTCATCGGACCGATCTATCCCGGTGCGGACCTGCCGCAGATGCAGCCTCGCGGACCTGCGATCCGAGGCTTTACCGGACGATCGGGCGCTTAATAGAGGCCGCGGCCGCTCACATATCCGGCGCGGCTATCATAGCGCAGCGAGGCCGAGGCGGAAACCGTCTCGCGGGGCCCGCTGGCAAAAGCCTGTTGGCTTTGCCGGGCGGCGGTTGTGACATCGGTCACCTGGGTACTGGAGATTTCACCGAGGCTGTACGGCCGGCTTGGCGGTACCGGGACCGGACCCGCCAGACGCTGCGACGCCTGCTGCGGCAGATTAAGATTGGTGCGCCCGATCGAGGCCACCTGCACCGGCGACGGCGCCGGCTCGCCCTCCCGCAAGGTCGCCATCAGCCGCGAATCGTCAGACCCTTCCAGCGCGGCCTGCCCGACATATTCCACCTTCACACGGGCGACGCCGGTTTCCTTGAAGCCCAGCAGCTGCGCGCTCTTGTGCGAGACATCGAGTACGCGATTGCCGTGGAACGGCCCGCGGTCATTGACCCGTACGATCAGCGACTTCTTGTTGGCCATATTGGTGACGCGGACATAGGACGGCAGCGGCAGGGTCGGATGGGCGGCGGTGATCGATTCCATATCGAACACCTCGCCATTGGCAGTGAGCCGGCCATGGAAATCGGTGCCGTACCAGGAGGCCAGCCCCTCGGTCTTGTAATTGGTGGTCTCTTGCGGATTGTAGGTGCGGCCGGCCACCACATAAGGCTTGCCGACGCGGTACACGCCGCCGCCTTTCGGCGCCCGCTGGCCCAGCTCGACCACGCGCGGACTAGCGGACACGCCGTATTTCGGATCGACCTTGCGTGCGAATTTATCGGATGCGGCGCAATTGGCCAGCAGCAGGCAGCCTGTAACGGCTGCGACCGTGCGAAGCGTGCACGCAAAATTCCCCGGCCTCGACGCCATTCCGTCCCCAATGGTCGTTCAAGGGCGTCCCCTGCCCTTAATGATTCACCATAGCGTGGCCGGCGGGAGACGCAAAGTGTCCGCGCAATCAAATGGTTAATTTGGTATTGCCGTCCTCCGGCTGCGAGATTATTGCGGCGCCTGTTGCGTCAGACACCTTATGATGCGGGAATGAAGATCCGACCAGCCACCGCAGATGACCGCACGGCCATCTGGAGCATTATCAAGCCTGTCATCCGCACAGGCGAAACCTATGCCCTCGACCGGAACATGCAGGAAGCCGACGCTCTCGCCTACTGGCTTGGGAGCGACCGCAAAACCTTCGTCGCTGACGACAAGGGCGAAATCGTCGGCACCTATTACATCCGGCCCAATCAGGCCGGTGGTGGGCGGCATATCTGCAACTGCGGCTACATGACGAGCGCAAGCGCGACTGGCCGGGGCGTGGCCCGCGCGATGTGCCAGCACTCGCTCGCTTTTGCGCGGGAGCGCGGCTATCGCGGCATGCAGTTCAACTTCGTGGTCAGTACGAACGACCGCGCGGTGCGGCTGTGGCAATCGCTGGGCTTTGCCACGCTGGCGCGCCTGCCCGGCGCGTTTGAGCATCCATCACAGGGTTTTGTGGATGCCCTCGTGATGTTTCAGAGTCTCGAATCCGGCGCGTAGCCTTCAGACCGCCACGGACCTCAAGCCCGCAGCTCAATCTCAGCCTAGCCATAAGCGGTAAAAGAGGAAGGCGACCATCGCCGCTGCGATCACCCACAGCGCGCCGAGGCCTCCGGGCCAAAAAGCACCGAATGCGGGCAGGTCGGCGTGGTGCTCGTGAACGTCTCTTTGAGCGGCGCGCCGCACGACCTGCATTTCATAACTAACCTCTCCCCTGTCCTACCGAATATGCAGGCCCAATGCTGTCGCGCAGGTTGACGGCGCTCTGCGGGCCGCCATAAAGATGAGCATTGGAGAGATTGGGTAGCAATGCGGTGGCGATGGCCGGTTTCAGCCGTGGCTTCCCAAAATAGCTAAACGATCTCAATGGTTTGGAAGGGTGGCCGAGTGGTTTAAGGCACCGGTCTTGAAAACCGGCGTGCCTGAAAGGGTACCGTGGGTTCGAATCCCACCCCTTCCGCCAAGAGGTCATGAAAAGCACCGTAAATAGTGATTTATGCGCTACGGGTGCTAATCCTGCTGCGCTCGATACGGGCTCGCACCAGTTGCGATCGCAACCGTTGTGGCGTCGGTACCAAGCGTTCTTCCGTTCGGGGGAGATCCATAGGCTCCGAACTAGCCGTTTCGTCTAATGGCAGTCCTCCTTTGATCGATCATCCGATGGGCGAGTGCCGAGATCGAGCTCCGGGTCGCGGCCGTCAACACGCTGATCGTCGACATGACCGGATCGTACGCCATCGGAGCTCTACCTCAGTTCGCGCAGGCAAACCTCGACGCCGCAAGCAAGACAGACAAGTGACGGGGAAGCCACAGTGGAAGACCTGCAGCTTCCGTCACCATGAGAATCAAAACACCCTGGCCGGATGCTCTCCAGCAAGAGTTCGCCAGGACAATCGCTAACCGCCGATGCCCGCGCCGAACTGATCAAGATGGATGTGCCGCGGTACGAGTTTCAGAGCGCGGTTGCTGCTTGGGGGGCGCTTACATTCACCGAAATAGCGGTCTGTCATTCGGGGATATACGGTCACCCCGAGCGGCGCGTATTTCGTTGTCATACGCGCCGCGGAAAATCGCATTGAGCACCAAGGGTGGAATCGGAGGAAAGACATCCCTAGGATCCAAACCCCTGACTAGAGCATCGAATTGTCTCGGCGTAAGTCCAGGCGGCACTCGCCCGTACGGCCGGTATTCGCGCAACACATATGGCGGCTCAAATCGCTCGCCACGTCCCCGCTCACCTCTCTCCCCGGAATTGCCTCGCTCGCCCCGCTCCCCCGGTTTCCGTTTGCCACGCTCACCTTGTTCGCCGCCCTGCTTGCGATTCCCTCGCTCGCCTCGCTCTCCTTGATTGCGGTTGCCTCGCTCACCTCTCTCGCCTTGATGGCGGTTGCCGCGCTCGCCGCCCTGATCCCGGCCGCCACGTTCGCCCCGGTTCCCGTTACCGCGCTCACCGCGTTCACCTTGCTTGCCTTTTTCGCCGCCCCTTCCTTGCTTACCACCTTCGCCGCGCTCACCCGACTGGGCGAAGGCGTGCGATGCGCCGAATGAGACGTCGAGGCCACTCTTGTCCAGCGCAACCCCTGTGCTCTGCGTCAACACCACGGCGCCGACGCCAACCCAAAGTTTCATTCGCCTCACTGCCACTCTCCACGGCTAAATCCTGGTGATACTGAAGCAATCATACTTGTGCTTCAATGCCCTAGTGAAAGCACGCGGAGGTCTGAATGCTGATTCATATTGCCGACCTGATTGACTACCCAACGGTCGCGCGACTGCAGGCGTGGTTGGCAAACGCTAGGTTCGCGGATGGCCGATCCACCGCCGGATCGGAAGCAAGTCAGGTCAAGCATAATGAGCAGGTCGACCACGATGACTCCGAGCTGGCCGAGATGCAAAAACTCGTAACCGGCATGCTCTGGGACCACGATCTGTTCAACATGGCGACGCAGCCGCAATCGATCAGACCCCCACTATTCAGCCGCTATATGCCGGGGATGGATTACGGAAGCCACGTCGACAATCCGATGATGGGCGGCATGCGCACGGACGTCTCGGTAACAGTGTTTCTGTCGGACCCGTTGGACTACGATGGTGGCGAATTGGTCATCGAATCTGCGGCCGGCGAACAAGATGTCAAGCTGCCAGCCGGCAGCGCCGTCGTCTATGCGACTACCGCATTGCATCGCGTCGCACCGGTAACGCGTGGCCAGCGTCTGGCGGCGGTGACCTGGGTACGCAGCCTGGTGCGCGACGCCGCCGCGCGGGAGGTTCTGTTCGATCTGGAAACTGCGCGGCATAGGCTGTTCGCGCAATTGGGCAAGACGCCTGAACTGGATTTGCTCTCGAAGACGTACGCAAATTTGCTGCGGCGCTGGGCGGAGGATTGACGCTACCGCAGTGAGACTGCTGATCCATGTTCAGAAGGAGTCAGGCATTGTGCCTCTCTCCATCCAATTTGTCCCAAGGATAGTCATGAGGATCACTCCGGATTGGTTCGCGTTAAGACACCCTGTAAATGATCGATCCACATTTCATCCGATAGACGCGATATCGGAACAGGTCGTCTCGCTGTTGGAACAGGTGGATTTACTCGCCCTCGCCGATTTCAAACTGGTTGCCAAGCATGGCGGCTTCGGCCGGGCGGCCCGTGCGGCTGGCCGCCCGAAGGCGACGCTGTCGCGCCGGGTCAGCGAACTGGAAGCCGCGCTGAACCTTCGCCTGTTCGAGCGCGGCGGCCGCAATCTCAAACTGACGGAGGAAGGACGCGCCCTCTATGAGCGAACGGCGGTGTTGCTGACGGAGCTGGATGAAACGGCAGCGGCGATCGCGTCCGGCGGCGAAAGCCCGCGCGGGCGCTTGCGGATCAGCGCGCCGCTCCTGTTCTCGCAAAGCGCCATGGGCAAGCTGGCCGCAGGCTTTGCGCTGAAATATCCGGATGTCCGGCTGGAGATCACGACCGAGGATCGTGCCGTCGACATGATCGAGGAAGGCTATGATCTTGTCATTCGCGTCAATCCCGACCCCGATGAAAGCCTTGTCGGCCGCATCTTCCTGCGCGACCACCTCGTGGTCGTGGCCAGTCCGATGCTTGCGCGGCCGCAGAAAAACGCAAATGTGCCGGCTGTGGTGCGCGGCCCGGGCCGCGATATTGAAATCTGGGACATCACGAAACGGGGAAAGGCGACGGCCATCACTGTCAGCCCGGTGCTGCGGCTGTCATCGCTGATGATGGTGCGTGATGCTGCGCGGGCCGGCGTCGGCGTTGCCCGGCTGCCCGTGTCGCTGGTCAGTCATGATATCGCTGCCGGCACGCTCGTTCATTGGGGCGATGTCGAAGGTCCGGAGATCGGCCTATGGGCGCTTTATCCGTCGCGGCGTTTGCTCAGCGCTCGCGTCGCGGCCTTTCTGGAGTATCTGAAAGAGGCCTTTCCAACCGGCGCGCCCGACGAACTCGCCGCCTATATCAACAACTGATGGTCGGCCGCTTGCTCACATCCACCCTTCCCGCGCGGCGTGACGCACGCTGCGCACCGCCGGATAAAAGCCGAGGCTGCGCGCGCGCGTGACATCGACATGCAGATGCCATGGATTGTTGAGCGGCGCTGACGATGGCGCCATTTCGCCGCCGACGAGCGCAACCAGCTCATAAAGTGAGGTCGGCGCATCATCGGCGATATTGACGATCTGCCCGTCCATCGCGCCTCGCAGCGCAAGCTGCATGGCGGCAGCAATGTCGCGATGATGGACAAGGCTCATCCGCTGCGCCGGATGCATGTTGAAGCGCGGGGCAAGGCGCGGCAATTCATCCAGATGGCCGTCCTTGTCGCCATAGACGAAACCGAAGCGCTGGATTGCCCAGGTCAGCCCGCTGTCGCGCAGCGCCGCCTCGGCGGCGAGCTTGCTGGCGGGATAGGCCTGTTGCGGATTGGCGTCATCATCCTCGCGACCGGGCCTTGGCGTGTCGGCATTATAAATATTGGTGGTGCTGGCGAGAATGAAACGCGCCTGCGGCGCACGCGCTTTCGCAGCAGTGATGAGATTACGCGTGCCTTCGCGATTGGTTTTCCAGATCAGGTCTGTGTCACGCGTGCGAAACACCGCGGCGAGATGAATGATCGCCGTTACGCCCTCCATCGCCGGCAACAGCGATGTCGGATCAAGGAGGTCACCCTCCACAGCCGTCACGCCGGCCTGCGCAGGTTTGCCTGCGCGCATCAGCGCGCGGCATTCATAGCCCATGTCGACAAGACGCGGCAGCAGGCGCGCGCCAACAAGACCGGTGGCGCCGGTTACAAGAATGGTCATGGATGTGCCTTTCTAGAGTAGCTTTTCGAGGCGTTCGGTTGCGGTCCGCAGCACGCGGATGGTCACCGCGATATCGGTCTCGTCGATATCGCCGAATGCGACTTTACGAATGAAAGACAGGTCCGGCAGCTCGGCCCAAAGCTTTGCGCCGGCCTTCGTCATATGCAGGCGCTTCTGGCGCTGATCGTCCGCATCCGGCTCCTGCGTGATAAGGCCCTTGCGCACGAGCGTCGCAACGATGCCGGTCATGGTGGCACGTTCGATCGCCAGCAATTGCACGAGATCGCGCTGCATTGTCGGACCGGCGGTGGCGAGCTGATACAGAACATACCACTGCACCGAGCCGAGATCGTAAGGACGCAGCGTGGAATCCATTACCGCGCGGCCAGCGAAGTAACATCGCTTGGCCCAGGCACCGACGAGGTCCTGCCCCTTCCCTTCCCGTTTCCTGCTCATTGCCGCTTCCCGCTCAATGCCCGCCTCCATATCGCTAGCTACCTAGCTATATTGATAGGTAGCTAGCAAAGTCAAGTGCAGCGAGGGTTAGGGAATGACGACAGCTTCAACCAGGCGGCGCGGCGAGAACGGCATCTCCGCGCCGTAGCCGAAGCGCATGACAAGATCCGGCCGCAGGCCCGGCTCGCCGATCAGCGTGGCCAGTTCGCTGCGCAACGCCGCTACTTCAACAGGCTGATTAACGAAGGCATGTTTCAGGCTGAGCGCGGTCGCCGCCAGCGCGAAGCGTTGGCAGGCGCGGCCGGTGGCGACCCAATGCGCTTTGTCCTCACGTTCGGAAACAAAGATCGCGAGGCCGGCGGATGAATTGATCTGCCGGGCATATTTGTCATTCTCGGCCGAAGGCGTGAAGAAGGTATCTACCGCAAAGCCGCCAAGCATGCTCGGCATTACCGGATTGCCGCTGGCGGCCGTGAACAGACCATCGCCTCTGGCCATGGCGTCGCGCGGATTGAAGCGCAGCCAGTGTTTCAGCTCGGCCATGAAGGCTGGATTGTGCAGCTGTGCGGTATTCCCGGCGATGACAAGGTCGCGCACCTGATCGATCTGCGTGCGGTCGGTGATGAGAACAAGCCGCACGCCGTCCATCTGGGCAGACTTGCGCAAGGTCTCAAGGTCCTCCGCGCTGACCGGTCGTCCGTCATAGACAGCGCGGGTCGATTGCCGCCGCGGAATGGCATCGAACAACTGACTCCGATGTGCCGGGCCTTTCGTCACGTCGACATGCACGTCACCGGTGTTATCGACTTGCACATCGCCCGCATGTCCGGTGGCTGCGGCGGCGATCGCAAGATTCTCGGCCGCGCAGCCGAGCGTGACGAAGAGATGATGATCATCAGGATCGACAACCGGTGTCGCTCGCGCCATGTCCGGCAGGACGTCGATGACGTTATCGCCGATGCGAAAGTGCCAGGGTTGCGCGTTGTGGCTGTTGGCCGCCAGCGTCGCATAGCGGATGAGATCAAGGGCGGATGGATCGGTCGCAAGCGGTGCGCGCAGCTGCGCTGCGTAGCTGTTGTAATCGGACATCGTGCCGGTCGCAGCGCGCCAGCCATAGGCTGCCGCTCCCGCCAGAAGCAGCGCGCCGCCACCGATCACAACGCTTCGCCTGCGTTTGCGCAATCTCGCCTCTCAACGCCGTCAGGTCGCGCTTGCCGTCATCGCACACCCGCGATCCATTGGCCGTCTAGGACGTCCCGGCGATATTGGCAAGCATTGGTGCGGTGCGGTTGAGATCGACCTCCACCCGCAATCCGATCAGGCGCACCGGATACATCACCAGCGGCCGAAAAAACCAGCCGGGCGAGACAGCGCCGGTGAGCAGATCGAAGGAGGCGAGATGCCGCGGGCAATGCAGACGCATGTCGACGCAGCGGCCGCGCGCAAGGTCAGCGCCTTCATGCGGACAGGCACGCTCGGCCGCAAAGAAGCGTGTACCGTCGCGGACGATGACGAGCGGCGTGTCGTCAACCGTCACACCGACAGTCGGTCGGTCATCGAAAGCCGCAAGATCGCAGGCGTGGACCCAGCGCGAGGCCATCCACCCGCGTCTCAGCCACCGAGATAGGCGCGGCGGACATGGGCGTCGCCCAGCATCTGCTCGCCGGTGCCGAATTGCACGACGCGTCCGGTTTCCAGGAGATAGCTGCGGTCGCACATGTCGAGCGCCGCCAGCGCATTCTGCTCGACCATCAGCACGGTCGTGCCGTCGCGGCGGATGTCATCGACAATGCCGAAGATGATCTCGGTGATGTTCGGCGCAAGACCAAGCGAAGGCTCATCGAACAGGATCATACGCGGCCGCGACATCAGCGCGCGGGCAATCGCAAGCATCTGCTGTTCGCCGCCCGACAAGGTACCGGCCACTTGCGCGATGCGCTCGCGCAGGCGCGGCAGCTTGAAAAAGATCCGCTCCATGTCGCCCTTGATCGCGGCGTGATCGCGGCGCAGGAACGCGCCCATTTCGAGATTTTCCCGCACAGTCAGATGCGGAAAGACGCGCCGGCCTTCCGGACAATGGGCGATGCCGAGCGCGAGGATCTGGCGCGGGGTCGCGCCGCTGATCTTCTTTCCGTCAAAGGTGATGGTGCCACCGGCGAGCGGCAACATGCCGCTGATGGCTTTCAGCGTCGTCGTCTTGCCGGCACCGTTGGCGCCGATCAAGGTCACGAGCTCACCCTCCTCGACCGCGATCGAGACGCCGCGCAACGCCGTCACGGCGCCGTAGCAGACGGTGACATTGTCAAGCTTGAGCACGTTTTTTCAATCCCGTTCCGAGATAGGCCTTGATCACTTCAGGGTCGTTCTGAACCATCGCCGGCGGCCCGGATGCGATGATGCGACCCTGATTGAGCACGAATACGGTGTCCGAAATGCTCATCACCATATGCATGTCATGCTCGACGAGCAAAATCGTCACGCCGTCGTCGCGGATGCGGCGCACCAGCTCCTTGAAGCGCCCGGTTTCCGACGGATTGAGGCCCGCCGCCGGTTCATCGAGCAGCAGCAATTTCGGACGTGCGGCGAGCGCGATGGCAAGGCCCAGCAACCGCTGTTCGCCATACGCGAGACTACCGGCCATTTCCTTTGCGCGCCCTTGCAGGCCGACAAAGGCGAGAATGTTGTCGACTTCGGCGCGCAGACGCGCTTCCTCCCGCGCCACCGACGGCAGCCGGAAGATCGATCCCCACAGGCTGGCATTGCCGCGCAGATGCATCGCCGTCAGGATATTCTCGGCGACGCTGCAGCCGGCAAAGATGCTGGTGCGCTGGAAGGTGCGGACAAGGCCGAGAGCCGCGACCTCGTCGGGCGACATCGCGATCAGGTCCTGGCCCTCGAACAGCACCTGGCCCTTGGTCGGCTTCATATAGCCGGTGATGATGTTGAAGGCCGTGGTCTTGCCGGCGCCGTTCGGGCCAATGAGGCTGACGATCTGGCCCTTCGGCACTGACAGGCTCATCCGCTCGAGGATCACGAGGCCGCCGATATGAACGGCGATGTCCTTGATCTCCAGCGAGGCGTGGATCGGCGCTGCCGGCGCAATGACGCTATCGGGAGTCATGTCAGCAATCGTGTTGTCAGCGAACGTCATGTCAGGACAACCTCGGCCGCAGACGCTCTGGCAGGAAGCGGGCTCCGAAAGCCGATATGCGCAGCCAGATCTTCTCCAGCGCCGGGACGATGCCGTTCGGCACGAACATGATGATCAGCACGATGGCAACGCCATAGATGATCCATTGCACTTCCGGCCGCGCGTAATCGCGCAAGACTTCCGGCATCAGACCGAAGATCAGGCCGCCGATCACCGGGCCGGACAATGTGCCCTTCCCGCCCGTCACCACCATGATGATCATGGTGACGGTATAGATGAACATGAACACGTCCGGATCGACGATGCGGACATAATGCGTATAGAGGCCGCCGGATGCGCCGGCGATGGCCGCCGCAACGATGGTCGACAGCACGAGATAGTGCGTCACCGGAATGCCGACCGACCGCGCCAGGCCTTCATTCTCCCGCAACGCGATCAGCGCGCGGCCGACCCGCGAGTGCACGATATGCGCAACCAGCACGAAGGAGATCACGGCGACGGCGAGGATCAGCCAGTAATTCTGCGCCTTGCTGGTCAGTGTGGTGACGCCGAGACCTGGCAACCACAATGTGAAGGCCGGGATATTATTGATCGCCATCGGGCCTTCGGTGAGATCGACCCAGTTCAGCGCGATCAGCCGCATCACCTGCGCGAAGCTGACGGTGAGAATGACGAAATAAGCCCCGCGCACGCGGAAGGCGAGCCGTCCGACCAGCCAACCAAACAGAGCCGCCATCACGATACCGGCCAGAAAGGACAACCAGACCGGCTTCGGCGCAACAACAAGTGTGGTGCCGAAACCAAGATCGACATCGAAGCCCGAGGATAATAGCGCGCTGGTATAGGCGCCGATGCCGAAGAACGCGACATGGCCGAGGCTGAGCTGGCCGGTATAGCCCAGCAGCAGATTAAGGCTGATGGCGGCAATGATGAAGATGCCGGCCAGGATGAGAAGACCGAGGATGTAGGGATCGTTCATCCAGAATGGCAGCGTGGCAAAGCCGAGAACGACGAGCGCGCCGAAGATTTTTTGTATCATCCGACGCGCTCCTTCATCGTGAACAGCCCTTGCGGCTTGAGGATGAGCACGGCGACGATGACGAGGAAGCTGAATGCATCGCGATAATCAGCCGAGATATAGCCGGCGCCGAATTCCTCCACCAGCGCGATGGCAAAGCCGCCGATGGTTGCCCCGACCGTGCTGCCAAGGCCGCCGAGAATGACGATGGCGAAAGCCTTCAGGCTCGCAAGATCGCCCATGGTTGGGCTGACGAGGAAGACCGGGCCGAGCAGCGCGCCGGCCACCGCCGCAAGGCCCGAGCCCAGCGCAAAGGTCGCCGTGTAAATCGTGCCGACATTGACACCCATCAGCGCCGCCACGTCGCGGTCCTGAAAGGTCGAACGCATGGCAAGGCCAAGCCGGGTGTGATTGATCAGCACATGGAAGACGATCAGCAACAGCACGGCCGCCGCCAGCACGAAGATCTTGAGCGGCGAGATCGATACGGGGCCAAACACCATCGGCTGCTGCGAGAATGGCGACGGGATCAGCTTGGCAACGCCGCCCCAGATCAGCTGCTCGGTATTCTGCATCGCGATCCACAGACCGATCATCACGATCATGACGGAATCGATATCGGTGGTCTTTAGGCGGCGCAGGATGACGAATTCGAACAAGGCGCCGATCAGGATGCCAATCACCGTGGCGAGCAGGATCGCGGCAAAGAAATTGAGCCCCAGCAGCGAGACCATCATATAGGTCATGTAGGCGCCGAGTGCGTAAAACTCGCCATGCGTGAAATTGACGATCCGCATAATGCCGAAAATCAGCGTCAGGCCGATGCCCAGCAACGCATATGTGCTGCCGAGCATCACGCCATTCACGAGATGCTGTAAAAACTGATCCAAGCGACCCGCCCTGCTCTGGATGTCATGGATGACCGGTCCGGCTCGTAAGATCCGGACCGGCAAAGAGTTGAAAGAAAGCCGCTTAAGGCAGCGGCATCGTCACCTTGCCCTGATTGAGCAGCACGACATACACGTTCGGCTCGTTCTGGCCGCTTTCCTGACCCGCCGGGCCTTCCTTGATAAAGGCGATGTCGCCATTCACGGCCGGGAGCTTGGTCTTCCACAGCGCTTCCCGCAGGGCTTCCGGCTCGGCCTTGCCAGCGGTCTTGATTGCCTCGACTGCGGTCAGCACCGCGTCGTAACCACGAAAGCCTTCGGTCAGACCCGGAAAGTCCAGCTTGCGCTTGTTCCATTCGTCAACATAGACCTTGGCGATCTCCGGATATTTCGCCTTGTCCGGGAACCAGGGTGAGAAGAACAGAAGGTGGTAGCTTTCCATCTCCTTGGGACCGGGATGATGGATCAACTGGTCGGGGAAAGAGCCGCCGGTGGTGATGATCCGGTGCGGTAGCTTCAGCTCCGAAGCCTGTTTCAGCGCCAGCGTCATCTGCTCAACGCCCGTGGTGAGGAACAGCGTATCGCCGCCAGACTGTTTCAGTGCGGTCAGCTGCGCCGACAGGTCAGTGGCATCCGGCGCCATGTATTGAATGGAGCCGACCTGCACGCCCTTGGTCTTCAGATATTTGCTGAATTCGTCAGCGGAGCCGCGACCCCAGTCGTTATTGACCGAAAGAAAGTCGATCTTCTTGATGGCCGGCTGGAAGCTGTCGTATTTCGCCATGAAGGCCTTGGCTTCCATTTCCGAGGTCGGGCTGATGCGGAACACCCACGGATTGCCAGCCGTCGTGATCTTGCCGGATGACGAGGTTTCGACGATCAGCGGCACCTTGTATTCGATCAGCTTCGGCATGATCGCGAGCGTGTAGGTGGAGCTCCAGGCGCCGATCAGCAATGGCACCTTGTCGCGCAGGATCAGCTTCTCGACAGCAGCGACCGCCTCTTTCGGATTGGACTTGTTGTCCTCCAGCACAAGCTCAAGCTTCTTGCCGAGAACGCCGCCCTTGGCGTTGACGACATCCACCGCGATCTTGGCGCCATTGGCGACAAAATTGCCGGACGCTGCCACAGCGCCGGTCAGCGGCTGCGTCATGCCGATCTTGATGGTTTCCTGCGCCTGCGCGCCGGTGGCGGCCAGGGCGCCGGCGAAGGCCGCCGTCGTCAAAAGGCTTGCAAGCAATCGTCTCGTCATCGTCAATATCTCCTGTGCTGGGATCAGGCGGATTTGCGGGTCTGCTGGTACTTCAGATCGCGATATTCGCCGGAATAGACCGGCGGATATTTCGCTTTGCCGGCGGGCGCGATGCATTCGATCAGCGCGTCGTAGTTCGGGTGATGGAAGAACGCCATCGACAGGCGCTTGCTGCGCGCCGCCACGCTATCCGGCGGATTGATGACTCGATGGACGTTCGACACCCAGCGGTCGTTGGTCCAGCGCATCAACAGGTCGCCGATATTGACGACGAACGTGTCCTGATCGGTCTCGACATCGATCCATTCACCGGCGCGGGTCTGCACCTGCAAGCCGCCCGGCACATTCTCGCCGTTGAGAATGGTGAGGAGGCCATAATCGGTGTGATCGCCGGCACGCAGCTGGCCGGGCTTCGGCGCTGTCGTCTGTTCGGGATAGTAATTCAGGCGAATCGCAGTGATGTGCTTGTCGATCTTGTCCTGAAAAAATTGCTCCGGCAGGCCGAGCGCCAGCGCGGTCAATTCCATCATCGTTTCGGACAGCTTTTCCAGCGCCAGATAATATTTCTCCGCAGCGGCGCCAAAACCCGCCGGATAATCCGGCCAGAGATTGGGGATGAAGTAGCGCGGCCCCTCGCCTTGCGTGAAATATGGCGCGTCGGGCCAGCGCTCGCGGCCAAGATGGTAATATTCCTTCAGATCTGCCGGCGTCTCAATGTCATTGCCGGCCGACAGCGCCTCGATGCCGAGCGCGCGATAGCCGCGCGGCTTGCCTTCGGGATGCTCGGCTTTCAGCTTTTCGCTAAGCGGCAGCGCGAAGAAGGCATTCGCCTTCTCGCGCAGGTCGTTGATCAGCGACAGCGGAATGCCGTGGCCTTTGATCGTGAAAAATCCGATCTCGGTGCAGATCTTGTCGATCTGATCGGCGACCGCCTGCTTGTCGGCTTTCGACCCGTTGAGCGCCGGCTCAAGATCGATGACGGGAATGCTGATCGGCATTCACTCTCTCCCGGATTAATGGAAATAGGCGCCGCCATCCACCACCAGCGTCTGGCCGGTGATGAAGGCCGCATCGGTACTGGCAAAGAAGGCAACGGCGCCGACGAGATCGGCCGGCGTCATCGATCGTGAGATCACGCGATTGCGCAGCGACGGCTCTTTCACGCCGGCTACAAGCGCCGCATTGCGCTCGACGCCTTCGCTGAGCGTGAAGCCCGGCGCAACGCTGTTGACGAGAATGCCGCGCGGGCCAAGCTCGGTCGCGAGCGCGCGTGTCAGCGATACGACCGCACCTTTGCTGGCGACATAATGCGCCATGAGCGGATTGCCCTTGAAGGCGACGCCGGACGAGATGTTGATGATGCGGCCGCCCTTTTGCTGCACGAAGGCGGGCACGACCGCCTTGCAGCACAGGAACACGCCCATCACGTTCACATCCATGATGCGGCGAAACTCGGCGATCTCGATGTCCTCGAACGGCTTGGGCTGCAGCGTCGAGTAGATGCCAGCATTGTTGACGAGAATATCGACGCGCCCGAATGTGTCTTGCGCGAGCGCCACCATGGCTTCCACATCGGCGGGCGATGTCACGTCGGTCTTGATGCCGGCGGCCTTGTAGCCCTTGTCGGCAAGGGCCTTGGCGCTGCTCTCGGCATTATTCTGATCGGCGATCACGATCGCGGCGCCGCGCGTGGCGAGATCTTCCGCGAGGGCGAAGCCGATGCCCATGCCGCCGCCGGTGATGATGGCAACTTTACCGTCGAGGCTCATCGCGCTGCTCCCCCGGCAAGGAGCGCGGCAGATAGCGTGAGCAAATGTGATGACTGATGGCGCATTCTCATGCGCCGGAAGGTTAGCAACTCCCATGCCAACGCATGGCTTGGATCGGACAGCGTAAAATGGTCGTCAGTATGCTGACATGTTTTCTAGCGACGCGATCATCTGATTGCGAAGTGTGCAGAGTGCAGGATTTTTGCGTAGAGTTTAAGCGGCGCGATAATACGCGGCCGCAGCATCATCCAAGACGCAGCGGCGCGCGTCCGAAATCGTTACCAGCGTCAACCAATCGCGCCAGCACATGCAGGAAATCTTCGCGTTCGCTGGCCGATAAAATCTCGACGGTGCGCGCATGGGCGCGCTGGGCGGCTTCCGTCATCTGGTCGAGCAGCCGCTTGCCTTTGGCTGTCAGCATGATGCGTTTCAGACGCCGGTCGGCATTGGTGGTCGTGCGGCGCAGCAAGCCGCGCGATTCAAGCCGCGCCACGACATTGGCGAGCGTCGCGCGATCGACCCCGACCTCCTGTGCCAGCCGTGCCTGTTCGAGGCCCGGCTGCTCAGCGATCGCGGTCATCATGCTGTACTGGACCGGCGTGACGTTGAACGCCGCGCACTCTTCCATGAAGAGCGCGGTATGGATCTGGTGCAGCCTGCGGATCAGGAAGCCTGGACGGCTGGCGAGGTCGAAGGCGGTGGGCGGCGCGATGGGGCGTCTATCGGACATGGAAGCGAGATAACAAATCACGCAACCAGCGCAAAGCGACCCGCGAGACAAGCCCACCGGCCTTCATGGTCATCGGTCCGGCGCTGGCCTCCTCGCCACGCAGCCGGGCCTCCAGATTGCGCCCGACCATCGACGCCAGCTCGGCGGCAAAGACGCGCACGATAGGCCCACGGCTGAACTGCGCCAGCGGCCCTTTCAGCGCATAGGTGACATCGATGACGATGGTGCTGGCCTCCGGCCCCTTCTCGATCAGGGCAAAGGCGGCTTCGGCCTGCAGCCGGGTGCCGCTGCCATTGTCGCGGCCGCTGCCGGCCACGCGACCGGTGCGCGCGTCGTCGTCATAGCTGAGCGTTGCCTCGCCTTTGAACCTGGCCTGGATTGGACCAAGCGAGGCAATCATCTCGCCGTGAATGGTGTCGCCGTCCTGCAACACGATCCGCGCGCCAGGCAGGCAGCTGGCGATCAATTGCGGATCGCGCAAAGCCTCCCAGACCGTGGCGGCCGGCAGCGCTATCTGCAATTCCTCGTGTAATCCGTCGTCGGTCGGCTTGGTAGCGACGGCGACAGAAGCAGCCGGCACGGCCTGATCCAGCGAGAATTGTGTGAAGGTCCCGCGCCTGATCTCGCGCAGCGGTGCGGACACGACATCCGGCCGATTGTCGAGAACGTATCGGATCGCGCGGACGATGCCGTTGTAGCCGGTGCACCGGCAGAGATTACCGGCGAGTTCAAGACGAATGCGATCCTCGTCGGCGTCCGGCAGCCGCAGCACGATATCGCGCGCCGTCACCAGCATGCCGGGCGTGCAATAGCCGCATTGTAGAGCGTGTTCGGCGGTAAAGGCCGAACGCAAGGCGGCGATGACCGGATCGTTCTCCAGCCCTTCGATGCTCTGCACGTTGCGCCCGCCGCAGGTCGCCGCGAAAGTGATGCAGGATCGCACCGGCTCGCCATCCAGAAGCACCGTACAGGCGCCGCACACGCCATGTTCGCAACCGATATGCGTGCCGGTCAGGAGCAGGTCTTCGCGCAGAAAGTCAGCCAGATGGGTACGCGGCGCGACATTGGCGTCAACAGCCCTGTCATTGACGGTCAGGGTGACGCTCATGCCACTTTCTCCATTGCGCGCCGCAACGCCACCACCTGCATCTTGCGGCCGATCGCATCCAGGCCGCTTTGCAGCAGCGCGCATTCTGCCACATCCGGCGCGAGATTGGCGCCATCCAGAACGATCGGCGGACCGCCGACCGCCCCGATTACCGCACGGCGAATATTGCGAGCCGGATCGATCAGCACCGCGGCCATGGCATGCGCAAATTCGCCGGGCTTGCGGCAGGCTTTGTAATAGCCCCAGCGCGCATCGGCTGAGACTTTGGGGATGCGAACCGCCACGACAACCTCGCCGGGCTTGAGCGCATTGCGGAATGGACCCACGATAAACTGCGTCAGCGCAATCGCTCGGCCGCCGCCCGCGGACAATGTCAGCACCGCCGCATCAAGCGCCGTCAATGTGCAGAGCCAGTCGGCGGCGGGATCGGCGTGACACAGACTACCGCCAATGGTGCCGCGATTGCGCACGGCGCGATAGGCGATGTTCTGCGCGATCGATGGCAGGATTCCCTTGCCGATATCCGGCACGCGGCCATCGGCAATCGCCGCATGGGTGACGCAGGCGCCGAGCGTGACGCTATCGGCCGTCTCTTCGACAGCGTTGAGACCGGCGAGGCCCGCAATCGACACCACGTGGGCCGGCCGCGCCAGCCGCAGATTGAGCATCGGGCCAAGCGATTGTCCGCCGGCCATGATGCGGCTCTCGGCCTGCTGGCTGAGCAGCGCCGCGAGCTGCGACGTCGAGCCTGGCTGTTCCAGCGTGAAGGCGGCGGGCTTCATGCAGCGGCTTTCTTTTCCGATGCGGCGATCGCTTCCAGAATGCGATGCGGGGTGATCGGCAATTGATTGACCTCGACGCCGAGCGAGCGCAAGGCATCGTTCACGGCATTGGCGATGGCGGCGGGCGGTCCAATCGCGCCGCCCTCGCCGATTCCCTTTTGGCCGAATTCGGAATAAGGCGACGGCGTTTCCATATGATCGATACGCAGCATCGGCACTTCGGTGGCGCCCGGCAGCATGTAATCGGCAAGCGTCGTTGCAAGCGGCTGGCCGTTGTCGTCGAACGGCATTTCTTCATACAAAGCGGTACCGATGCCCTGCGCGACACCGCCACAGACCTGGCCATCGACGATCATCGGATTGATCAGCGTGCCGCCATCCTCGCACAAAGCGTAATCGAGAATGCGCACATCGCCCATCTCGGTATCGACCGCGACCACCACAGCATGCGCGGCGTAGCTGAAGGTGCCGGTGTCGCGCACGGTCTTGTAGCCACTGGTCACTTCGAGGCCACCGGTATTGACGTCTTTGGGCAATTCCTGCGGCCGCAGATACCAGGTGCGGGCGACTTCCTCGATCTTGACGCTGGCAATGCCGGTCGAGACCATGCCGGCTTTCACCTGCACGTTGTCAGTGGGCACCTGAAGCAAATGCGCGCCGATGCGGGCGATGCGTTCGCCAAGCTCTTTACACGCCGTGGCCACTGCGCCACCGGCCATCACCGCGCAGCGCGAGCCCCATGTGCCAGTCGAGTAAGGCGTGACGGCCGTATCGCCATGCACGACGCGGATGCGCTCGATCGGAATGCCCAGCACTTCATGGCCGATCTGCGCCAGGGTCGTTTCCAGCCCCTGCCCGTGCGACTGGATGCCGACACGCAGCTCAAGGCCTCCATCCGGAGTCAGCCGTGCCACCGCCTGTTCAAAGCCAGGCACCATCGGAATGCCCCAGCCATAATAGACCGAGGTGCCATGCGCGCCCTGCTCGCAGAACACCGAGAAGCCAACACCGATCTTCACCGGCGAGTGCGCGGTGTCTTTCTGCTTCTGACGCACGGCCGGCAGATCGATGGCCTCGACCACACGGCGCAGACATTCGGGATAATCGCCGCTGTCGAAATGCTTGTTGGTGATGTTGTCGAACGGCATCTCGTCGGGCTGCACGAGATTGCGCAGACGCACCTCGTAGGGCTCCTTGCCGACCGCATGGGCGATGGCGTCGATCACCGTTTCCATCGCATAGCAGACGCCGGCACGCGCGACGCCGCGATACGGCACGAGGCCCGGCTTGTTGGTGGCAGAGGACCAGGTGATGCAGCGATAGGCGTCGAACTTGTAAGGCCCGGGCAGGATGCTGGCGACCTGCGCCGATTCCAGACAGGCCGAAAACGGATAGATCGAATAAGCGCCGGTATCGACTGTGGCCGCCGCATCGAGCGCGATCAGCCGCCCGTCACTGTCGGCATAAGCCGTGATGTCGTAATGATGCTCGCGGCAATTGGCATTGCCGGCGAGCTGCTCCCTGCGGTCCTCCAGCCAGCGCACCGGATGGCCGAGACGCCGCGCCAGAAACGCAGCGCAGACTTCTTCCGGCAGCAACATGCCCTTGTAGCCAAAGCCGCCGCCAATATCCGGCGCAACGATGCGGACATTTTCCTCGGAAATGCCAAGGCAGCCGGCAAGCCCGGTGCGGATGATATGCGGAATCTGCGTTGCCGTATGCAGCACGATCTGTTCGAGCCGCTTGTCATAGACGGCAACAACGCCGCGCCCTTCCATCGGCGACATGCATTGCCGCGCGGTTCGCAGAGTTTTGTGTACGACAACCGGCGCAGTCTTCTTGATCTCGGAGAGATCGGCTTCCACTTTACTTTCGAGAAAGACGTTGTTGCCCCAGGCGTCGTGTATAAGCGGCGCGCCGGGCGCACGGGCCGCCAGCATGTCGACGACCGCCGGCAATTCCTCAAAATCGATCTCGACGGCTGAGGCGAGATCTTCCGCCTCTGCGCGCGTTGCCGCAACGCAAACCGCAATTGCCTCGCCGACATGACGCACCTTGCCTTCGGCAAGGATTGGCTGCGACGACGGCTTGAAGCCGGGCAAGCCGGAATTGGCGACGATCGGATTGATGCCGGCCAGATCGGCGGCGATGAAGACGTTGTGTTCCTGACCGGCCGGCTTGTGAATGCCAAGAATCTTCGCATGCGCCAGCGGGCTGCGCACGAAAGCCAGTTCGCGCATGCCGGCCAGCCGGATGTCGCCGACAAATTCACCCTTGCCGCGCAGATAGCGGTCATCTTCCTTCCGATGAACCGAGCGGCCGACGCCGTATCCTTCGCCTCCGGCCTTCATCGTCACTCCTTGGTCTTTTTGCGCTGCGCGAGCTTTACGCCGCGGGCGAGATCAAGCGCCGCCAGCGTCAGCTCGCCGTCCGGGTCGGCCAACTGTTCTAGAATGCTGAAATGATTGGCGTGCGCGACCGGCCAGAGTACGCCGGGCGCGTGGGTTTTGGCGCGCTTGGCATGCAGCGCATGTGCATCATTGACCAAAGCCGGCAGTTCGGTCGTGCCGTAAGCAATGGTCATCGGCTTATCGACGACCGGCAAGCGCAACGGCGAGAACGCGGCGATTTCCGCATCGGTCAGTTTCAGCGCGTCGTTGAGATTGGTGTCGCGCAGATATTGCAGTTCATAAACGCCGGAGATCGCGAGACCCGCATCGACATGCGGATGATCGAGCGCCATCGCGGTGAGCTGGCCGCCGGCCGACCAGCCGGACAGAATGATGGGGCCGGCAATGCCATGCGCCTTGCCCTGCTCTTTCAGCCAATCGAGCGCCAAACGAATTTCGGCGACGATGTCGGTCAGCGTTACTTCCGGTGCGAGCGAATAGCCCGGCAGCGCCACCGACCAGCCGTGCGCCTGAAGACCTTTCGCGAACATCGCGAAGTCTTCGCGCGAGTTGCGTTGCCAGTAGCCGCCGTGAATGAAGACAAGGCACGGCGCGCTCGCATCCTTGCCGGGATAGAGATCCCAGCGGTTACGCTCTTTCGGACCGTAAGGAATGTCCAGCGAAGCCGCATGCGCGGCACGGAATTTTGCCGAACCGGCATTGCGCTTGGCGATCTGCTCGGCGCTATCAAACGCGGCGCGATTATTGTCGTAAGCGGCGTTGCGCTCGTCCTGCGGCAGCGCATCCCAACGCAGACGCGGATCGGCAACGCCGTAGTCTTCATGTCGCATGTCGGCCATCACTGCGCGATCGTGTTGGTTTGCCAGATGATGATCTGGATCGGCGTCGGCTTGCCGCCGCAGCAGGGATTCAGCTCCTGCGGGCAGTTGGAGATCACCACCAATACATCCTTCTCCGCGCGCAGGTCGACATAATCGCCTGACTTGGAAATGCCGTCGTCAATGGCGATGCCGCCCTCTCCGTCCACCGGTACATGCATGAAGAAGTTGATATTCGGCGGGATATCGCGGCCGTTCATGCCGAGTTCGCTGAGTGTGCCGAGGAAATTGTCGCGGCAGCTCCACTTGCCCGGCTGTCCGTAACGCACGGTGTTGATCTCGCGGCTGCAGCAGCCTGCGAGCGTATCATGCCGGCCGACCGTATCCTCGATCACCGTCATCATCGGCTGGGCGAGATCGTCATACAGCACGACGCCTTTCGACACATAGATGCTCTTGGCCAGCTTCACCGTATTTGGCGCATTGTAGCGAACGTCGCTGCGCATCGCGTCAAAGATCAGGGTGTCGACGGACTGGCACCCTTCCAGATCGACGATCCGCAGGACGGAGCCCTTGGGAATCTTGCGATACCAGGGGGCGCCCGCGGAGACGATTTCATCACTGACAACGCGACCGGGTATATTTCTGGCCAACATCGTTTGCCTCTCGGCGATCATCTATCCGAACGAAATGCCGTCAGGCCGCGACCGCCCGCGGCAGGATCGAGGCCGTGGCATCGATGCGCTCGCCGGCGCGGAAGCAGAAGGCCGGCTGCAACAGCCGTTCGGCGATCACTTCGGTCTTTTCATTGTCGGACAGCACGAACTTTCCGCGCAGATCCGACAGCACCGTCACGTCGGCGATGCGGCCAACCTGCAGCGATCCGAGCTCATCAGAGCGACCAACCATGGCGGCCGGATTGGTCGTGACCATCGGCACCACCTGCTCCAGCGTCAGTCCGAGCGCCATCATCGAGCTCATCGCCTGCGTCAGGCTGAACTTCGCCTGTCCGGCAAACGGATGGTTCTCGTCATCGGGATGCTCGCCGGGCGTGCCGGCCGGCGCCGGAACATGGGTATTATAACCATGCATATCCGCACCGAGCGTGTCGGGCACGATGCCGGCATCGATGGCCTTGCGCGCGAGGCGGTAGGAGAAATGGCTGCCGTGACCGACATCGACCTTCAGGCCGCGATCGAGCGCCGCCTGGATGACCGAATGAACGTTACCGTCGCGATCAACGAAGCCGCCGGGATGGCGTGTGAACGGATGCGCGAGGATGTCCCCCGGCCGCAGCTTGGGGATCACGCGTTCGAGGATGGTGTCGGCATCTTCGCCATTGGCGCCGCTCTCCGGCAGGCCCCAGAGCTGGCCGAAATGGACATAGAGCGGCAGATCCGTCTGGCGGCCGATTTCGGCAGCCATTTCCAGCACTTCAATGCCCCAGCGCGCGAAGCCGCCGATCTCGGCATGGCCCTTGATGCCGCGCACAATATCCTTGTTGGCATTAGCCGACGCGACCGTCGCGTCGATGTCGACGCCCTGCGGGCTATAGAGATTTGGATAAAGGTGTCCCTCAAGGCCGCCAACGAGATAGGCCGAGAGGAAGGCCAGCACGCGGGTCTTCGACGGCTCGATCACAAATTTCCGGAAGCCCGGCAGTGTCATGCAGGACGGGCCGCCCTGATCGATCACGGTTGTAACGCCGGACTGAACGCCGACCAGATCGGCGTTCATGCCGAAGCGGCCGGTCACATATTGATAGACGTGACCATGCGTATCGATGAGGCCCGGCAGAACGATCTTGCCCTTGGCATCGACGACGCTTTTGGCGGCGCTCGGTATGATGTCGTTTTGCACCGCGGCGATGCGACCGTCACGAATGGCGATATCCATGACCCCATTCAGGCCCGACGCCGGGCAGATCACGTGCCCTCCGGTGATAATGGTGTCGTAGAGATTGCGATCGGTCATTGCCCACTCCCGTGCCGGCCGTTGCGGATGGTCGTCAGTATACTGACGTGTTTTTGCAATTCACGTGCCAGACTGAAACGATTGAAAAGAAACAACGAGTAGAACCCTATGCCCGGCCCCTGCCCGCTTCCTGAGCAGCGGATGCAATTTCCCGTGGCATATCGATAAGTGCCCAGATGATGAGAAGCCGCGGTCGGCTACCATTGCCGTGCAGTTACAGTCGTACCGCCTCGCCCACGCTGACGACGGTACGGACCGTCACGCCGTTGCGCGGGCCGTTTCGGTGCCGACCGGGCGAAGGTTGCGCAGCTTCGGCGCCACGTCGCTCATGAAGGCCCGCATTGAGGCATGGCGCTTTTCCCGCGTCGCCCAGGCTTTGCCGGCGACGATCAGCAGGGTTCCAAAGCCGCCGGAGGCGACATGAAAATCCTGCAACTGCTTCGTCACCTGCTGCGGATCACCGACGAGATAGACCCCGGCCTCGACCAGCGCATCGATCGCGCGATGATCGTTGGGAATGTCGAGATCGTATGTCGTTTTCATATGTTTGAGGAAGCCACGCTCGGCCTGAACCGAGACCTCATAGGTCACAGCCTCGCGCAGATCCTCGATCGCCTTCTGGCGCGTGTCGGCAATATAGACCAGCCGTGACGCAACGATGTTCTTGATCGGATCGGTCTGGCCGGCGGCCAGTGCATATTGCACATAGCGATCGGTCTTGGCGCGCACGCGCTGCGGCGTCTCCTGAAACGTGGTCAGCATGCTGTAGCCGCGCTCGGCCGACAGTTTTAGCATCGGCTCGTTATCGGTCGCCGTTGCCATCGCCGGGCCACCCGCATCACGGGGCTTTGGCAGCGCGATCAGGCCCTTGCCGCTCCAGAACTTGCCGTCGAGATCGAATGGCTCATCGCTGTTCCAGCATTTGATAATGGCATCCAGCGACTCGGCCAGCCGCGCGTGCCGATCTTCGAAGGTCAGCCCCCGCTCCTGCGAGAAAAGTGGTGACGCGAAGCCGGTGCCGAAGCCGAAAATATAACGGCCAGGCCCGAGCAGATGGCTTGTCACCGCAGCCTGAATGGCCACGTCCAGCGGATGATGGATATGGATCAGCTTGACGGCCGATCCCATGCGGATGCGCGACGTCAAGGCTGCGGCCTTGCACATCAACAGATCCGGCTCCGGAATCGTATCGACACGGTTGATGTAAGGCCGTTCGCCGTGATGCTCGCTGATATAGGCGTCACGAAAGCCGAGCTCCTCGGCGAGAACGATCTCGCGGATATCCTCGTCGTAGCTGTCTCCCGCCAGATGATGCGGCCGAAAGCCGTTCGAGAAGATACCAAATTCCATCGCCATCTCCGAAGATGCTGAGGCTTGACCGATGGTCAGTGCGCGGGATCAGGCGCGCGCCACCTGCCGTGTCGTGTTTTCATCGCGATACTGGCTCCAGACATTATCCAGAAACGCCAGGCTCTCGGGATCGAGATCGACCTTGGGTTCGAGATCGCGATCCCAATAGCCATACTTGTCTTCGCCGGCGACCAGCATCGCCGAGCGCCGCGCCATTGTCGAGCGCGTATGCGCGGGCATGTAGAAGAAGGCGATGCCAATGCGGCGATCGTCGGACTGATTAGCCGGCGAGCCATGAACCGTGCGCTCATGATGCATGGAGAATTCGCCGGGCTCCAGTGGCATCTCAACGCCTTTGCTGTCATCGACAATGACGCGCTGGCCACGTGCCAGCAGATTATTGGCGTCGTATGTTTCCTCGTGTTCGAGATCGGGGCCGCGATGGCTGCGCGGAATGACGCTCATGCAGCCGGACAACGAGTCGGCTTTCGATAGCGCCAGCCACACCGTCACCTCTTCGTGGGGGTCGAGACCGTAATAAGCCGAATCCTGATGCCACGACACAAAGCGCGGGTCATGCGCATTCTTGGCAAAGGCCGAAGAGCCGAACAGCAGCACATCCGGCCCGATCAGCGCTTGCACCGCTGACACGATGCGCGGGTGACGGGCGAGATCAACGAGCCATGGAAAAGCCAGATGCGCCTTAATTTTCAGGCGCTTATTGACCTCTGCGCCCGACTCTTTCTCATAAGCCTCAATGCGGCGCCGATACTCGGCGGCTTCGCTCGCCTCCAGCGCACGAACCGGCGACAGGTAACCTTCACGCTTGAAGAACTCGACTTGTTCGGGAGTGATGACGCTTGTCATTTCGGCCTCGCTGATATTCGCGGATTGTTCGGCGAAGAGGGTCGCGGGCACCAATGCTCGATGATGCACCGATCGTTTAAAAGCGACAAAGTGTTGTTTTAAAAATTTTTGAGGGTCAAGCGCGGCACTGGTGATATTGTGAGCATAAGAATGTGCAGAAGCGATAAAAAATGAGCGCCAGCAAACGTCAGCCGCGACGCCGCGGTCGCCCGCAAGGCGATGAAGTCAAGGTTGCGATCCTCAAAGCCGCCAACGAACTGCTTGAGGAGCAAGGCTATTCAGGCTTCACGATTGAAGCTGTGGCGGCGCGCGCCGGTGCTGCGCGTTCGACCATCTATCGCTGGTGGCCGAACCGCGGCGCTTTGGCGATGGCAGGCTTTCTCTCGGAAACCGCGCCGAAGATTGCCTATAAATGGACCAAATCGCCCATTTCCGACATCAAAAAGCAGATGATGGTGGTCGCCGAGGTCTATAGCGGCAAGGTCGGGCGGACGATCTCCGCGCTCGTCGCGCAAAGCCAGCGCGACCCCGAAACGCTAAAGGCGCTGCTTGAAGGTTATGTGCAGCCGCGCCGCGAGGAAGCCAAGCGCGTGCTGATGCGCGGCATCGAATGCGGCGAGCTGCGCAAGAATATCGACCTCGATATCGTCGTCGATTCTCTTTACGGACCAATCTGGTATCGCATTGTGGTGCCGCATGCGCCGATCTCGGCGCGATGGGCCGGCAAGCTGGCGGATCAGGTGTTCCGCGGCCTGCGCCCCGAATAAGCGACAGACTGTTTTTTTAAGTCGGGCTCTGCTGGTTCACAGAACTGGCACGCGGATTGCTGGAATTCTTCCAACTGCCAATGCCATCTCTGCAGTCAGGGAGGTTCGCCACGATGTCGCGCTGCATCGCGCTTCAGACACCGAAAGTTGTGCGCGAAGAATACCGAATCATCAGCCGCTCCGCATCGCGCAGCGGCCGTTCCCTGCACCTGAAACACAGTTTCGGCCTTAACCGCCGCATCCAAACTCAGTCCTGGTGATGATGGAGCCCCGACAATGAAAGCATCTGCCCTTCTCGGTTCTTTGCTGGCCATCGCCATCGCCGGCGGCGCCCATGCCGATCCCGTCAAGATCGGTGTCATCCTGCCGCAGACCGGCGTCGGCGGCATTCTCGCCAAGCAGATGCAGACGGCGATCGAACTGGCGATGTCGCATCTCGACGGCAAGATCGGCGGTCAACCGACCGAGATCACATGGGGCGATAGCCAGGCCAAGGTCGACGTTGCCAAACAACTTGCCGATGAGATGGTGAAATCCAAGAAGGTCAACTTCGTCGTCGGCCCGCTCTTCTCGTCAGAGATGATGGCGGTCTATGGTCCAGTGTCGCGGACTGACACCTTCGTGATTTCGCCGATTGCAGGCCCGGCTCCCATCGCAGGTCAGGGCTGCACTGCCAACTTCTTCAATGTGTCGTCGCAGAACGACCAGCAGGCCGAGGCAATGGGTGCCTATCTGCAGAAGCTGGGCATCAAGCGCGCCTACCTGATGACGACCAACAATCAGGCGGGCAAAGACATGATCAGCGGCTTCAAGCGCTATTACAAAGGTGAGGTCGTCGGTGAAGTCTATACCCGTTTCGGCCAGGTCGATTTTGCCGCCGAGCTGAGCGAACTGCGCAACGCCCAACCCGAAGCAACCTTCATCTTTTATCCCGGCGATATGGGCGTGCAATACGTCAAGCAATATGCGCAGGCTGGCATCATGAAGGCCTCACCGCTCTACACGGTCTGGACCGTCGATCAGGCCAGCCTGCCGGCGATCGGTGATGAGGCAATCGGCGTCAAATCGGCCAATGTCTGGAGCGTGGATCTGGCGAACGACATCAACACGCGTTTCGTCAAGGATTTCGCTGCCAAGAATGGTTTCCTCCCGAACGACTATGCGGCCCATGCTTATGACTCGATCATGCTGATCGACAGCGCCATCAAGGACGTGAAGGGCGATATGTCGAAGAAGGATGATCTGCGCGCGGCGCTGTCGAAGGCCAGCTTCCAGTCCAATCGCGGCAAGTTTGCCTATAACAGCAACCACTTCCCGATCCAGGATTACTACATCCGCGAAGTGGTCAAGAACGACAGCGGCACACTGGTCACCAAGACCATCGAGACAGTGATGACCGACCAGAAGGACTCCTATTTCCAGGATTGCAAACTGAAGAACTAAAGAGCCGTTCACGCGACAACATGCGCCGCGCCGGAGACTGACGCTTGCTGTTTATCGAACAAATTCTGAACGGGCTGCAGCTCGGCATTATCCTGTTTCTGATGGCCGCGGGTCTGACTTTGACCTTCGGCATCATGAACCTCGTCAACCTGGCGCACGGCTCCCTGTTCATGCTCGGAGCCTATCTGGGCGTTACTGTTCAGTTGTGGACCGGCTCCTTCGTCGCCGGGATTGTCGCGGGAACACTCGGCACATTCCTGATCGGACTGCTGCTGGAATACGTGCTGATCCGGCATCTCTACAAGCGCGACCATCTCGACCAGGTGCTCTGCACCGTCGGCATCATCTATTTCTTCAACGAGCTGACGCGGATCATCTGGGGGCCGGAGCCGCTGCACGCGCCCATTCCGTCCTTCCTGCGCGGCACGATGGAGATCCTGCCGGGTGTTCCCTACCCGACCTATCGTTTCGCCATCATTATCGCCGGCCTGCTGGTCGCCTGTCTCCTCTACATCCTGATCTCACGCACCCGCACCGGCATGCTGATCCGCGCCGGCGCCAGCAACCGCGTGATGACGACCGTGCTCGGCGTCAACATCAACTTCGTCTATGCGATGATCTTCGCGCTCGGTGCGGCGCTCGCCGGCTTTGCCGGTTTCGTGTCGGCGCCGATCCTCACGGTTTATCCCGGCATGGGCGATAATATCCTGATCCTGACGCTCGTCGTTCTCATCA
>Ga0164243_10001746_pt1 | contig 36444 bp, 28 predicted proteins | sample OricompcompostOP_FD_108781 | JGI IMG/M metagenome (GOLD analysis project Ga0164243, IMG submission 108781) | Organic Plus compost microbial communities from Emeryville, California, USA - Original compost - Organic plus compost (OP) | ecosystem: Engineered > Solid waste > Mixed feedstock >...
CATAAAGGCGCCCCTGACCAGCCTGAGCCGGGCAAAGCGGACGTGGTGGAACTGGTAGACACACAGGACTTAAAATCCTGAGGCGGCAACGCCGTGTGGGTTCGATTCCCACCGTCCGCACCAATGATTTCAATGGGTTAGACGCCGTCCGGCTGTTCCTGATCCGTGCTTTTCACCCCAATTAGCAACCATCCAGCAACCACTTTCGTGGCCGCTGTTGCCACTCTGTTCTACCCATTTCAACTCAGGATTTCCGTGTCCTGAGGCCGGTAGTGCATGCCCTGTCGGCGGCCGCGCGGCGCTGTTATTACGAGAAGGATGTAACGGCGATTCAGCTTGGCCAGTGTGGCTGGTAGTCGTTGGGCCACCATGAGCCGGCGACCCGGATGCATCCGTCTGGCCTTAGATCAGCGGCTCGGGGACGGATCCAAACTCTTAGCTCGAACAGGCGAGCAGGGGTCTCGGATTACATGCTTTTATTAAGTGATCAGATCACAATTGAGATCACGGCTGTTGACTGCCGCTCAGTGTGGATTGCCAGCTTGGCTCAATTCGCAAAATGTAGTTTGGAAAAACCCGCCAGGAGCAAAAATGCTAGGCCTCACGCTGCGCGACGAATTTAAAGGTAAGCGACTAAAGGGTACGGCCATCGAGCTGTCCAACGAGGCCAATACCGGCGCGACGCAAATTTCTGCCGCCGAATTTCTTGGGATTACCTATCCGACGCGTGACTTGCTCAAGGCAATCGAGGCCGCGGGGCCTGGGCAGGGGCGGCCGATCGTCGTCATCGGCGAACGGGGTCTCGGCAAATCTCATCTGCTTGCTGCCCTTTATCATGCTGTGAGCGACTCGGTATCGACGGCGAGCTGGCTTGCCACATGGGCCGCGACGCTCGGAGAGCCGAAGATCGGGCAGCTTCCGCTGCGCAGCGAAATGCTAGTGATCGGCGAAAGCCTCCACCGCCAGAGGTACAAGTACCTATGGGACGTTCTATTCGACAAACACCCCCACGGCGCGTTTATCCGCGGCAAGTGGGAAGGGATGGGGGCAGCTAAGACGGATATCCCGTCGGATCATTTGATCCTTGAGTTGCTGCGCAACAAGCCGGTTGTCCTACTGCTCGACGAATTCCAGACTTGGTATGACGGGCTGACGAACACGAAGCAGTATCCCTGGAAGAACTGGGCTTTCAACTTTATCCAGATACTTTCAGAGATCGCGAAGGATCACCCGGAGCTGCTGGTCCTTGTCGTCTCGGTGCGCAACGGCCAGTCCGATGCCTACCAGCAGATCCATCGCGTCAATCCTGTCGCCGTTGACTTCAAGGCTGGCGGAAGCCCGGAGCGGATGCAGCAGGACCGGCGGCGGATGCTGCTGCACCGGCTATTTCAGAACCGCCTGCAAATCGGCGAAGACGCAATCGAAAAGCTCACGGACAGGCATGTCGCTGAGTACATGCGGCTGCTCGAAGTGCCGCCTTCGGAACATGACCGCAAGCGGCGCGAGTATACCGAGTGCTGGCCGTTTTCGCCCAATTTGCTCCAGCTGCTCGAAGACCAGGTTCTCATCGCTACCGACGCGCAGGAAACGCGCGACCTGATCCGCATTCTCGCGAACTTGTTCAAGGCGCGCGGAGATAATATGCCTGTGCTTACGGCTGCGGACTTCCGGCTGGACGATGACGCGCCGGAGATCGGAGCGCTTCTGGATTCAGTCGCCAAGGAGCACTATCGAACGCTGCGCGAAAAGGCGATGCGCAACGTGAGCGCCGTTTGCGAAGCCGTTCCGGCTCACGCGCGGACCCTACCGCACTTGCAAGAGATCGTCGGCGCGCTCTGGCTGCGCTCCATTGCCGTCGGCAATCTCGCCGGGGCCGAGCCTGTCATGCTTCAGGCAGACATCACGCGCGACCGGCGCGTTGATGACAACGCGTTTCAAGCCGAACTCGCGACCATCGTTGAAAACAGCTTCAACATTCACGGAGACGGACCGCGTCTTGTCTTCCGCGAGGAAGAAAACCCGCAAGCAAAACTGATGGCCTGCGCGCGTAACGATCGCATGTTTGCCGACGGCTCCGATCTGATTCAGCTGGCAAAGGAGCTTCGGTATGTCATCGGCGGGTCCGACGGAGCGGCCAGCCGCTTCCACGTCATTCCTCTGCCGCCGTCATGGGTGACGGACCCCTGGCCGCCGCTCGATGAGGGCGACCGTCCCGACAGATGGGATGACCGTCTCCCGCTTCTCATCCTGCCCGAAGAGCCGGACCGGCTGCCCGAGCGGCTGGGAAGGTGGCTGAAAGATCATTTGCAAAAGCGGCGCAACACCGTGAGGTTTGTCCTGCCGCGCAGTGGCTCCACGAATATCTTCGCAGACCGGGATCTTCTGATCCTCGCGCGCGCCGAAATGAAGGCGCAGGAGTGGAGCACGCAAAGCCCGGAATACGGCAGGCTTCACAAGAAGTGTCAGACAGAGCTGCGCGACCTTCTCAAGCAGCGTTTCGACCGGTTTGCGATCCTGCAATCCTGGAACTACGGCGACCCGGGTCTGTGTCAATTCCGGGTTGAACGCATTACGGGGCAGGGCGCGCAAGCGCCGGATCGTATCGAACAGGTCATCGCCGACGACCTGTTCGTGCCCGAGGATTTCGACGACTTTATCCTGGAGGCCGCTGACAACAACGCGGCGCTCGGCAAGGTCCTGAAAGAGCTTCAGGAGCCGCGCCCCGGTGGGAAAGACTGCATCCCCTGGCTCGGCGAGACGACGATGAAAGAGCAGATCCTTCGTCTGTGCGCTCGCGGAGCAATCGCTATCAACGTCCGCAATCTTGAGTTCCTGCAAGCCGGTGCAAGCGAGGACGAGGCTACAGCATGGAAACGCCTTCGGCCCAAGCTCGCCTATACGGGACGACACCTGGACGAGATTTTCCTGCATAAGCCGGGGGCCGTACCCGCGACCGGTTCAGGCCCGGCGGCTCCCGCCGCATCTGCCGCAATAATACCGGGCGGGATGTTTGGCGCAGGCGGCTCTGCCGCTGCGCCTGCCGCACCAGCGGCGGGTCATCCTGCTCCATCGGAGCCGCCCGGTTCGCCGGCGGCGCCGGGCGGAATCTTTGGCGGCGGTCCATCGCCGAGCGCGACGCGCGTACATCTCGCCAACCCGGCGACTTCGCCGCTCAACCTGATCGGTAAGCTCGAAACCTGGGGCGTCGGCCCCGCGACGCAGGTCAGCGATGTGACGATCAAGCTGACGGGTGCGAGCGGCGCGCAGCTTAAGGACCTGCTGCGCAAGCTGCCGGACGGGATGACCTTCGAGCTTTCGCTTGAGAAGGAGGGCTGATGATGACGCTCTCCCCCGAGCTACTGGACGACATAACTGGCGAGCCAAGCGATGCGTGGAAAGCCATCGCAGCGCATGCACTGTCAATATGCAACGCGCCAATCACCAAGGAGATAGCTACGCGAGAGATCACGCAACGTGACCGCGAGATCGGCAAGCTCGATCACTTCCTGTCTACGAGCGGCTGGGATTTGTGGGTCGATTTTGGCAGTGCGGTCGAGCGGAACGCGAGCCAACTGCTAAGCTGGTGGAGCCAGCCGTTCGACGCAAAGGCGATCCTGATCCTTGACGGATTGAGTCTGCGTGAGATCCCGTGGCTCTTGCAGGGCGCAAAGGCGCACGGTTTCACCGTTCACAATGTTGGAGCTTTCGGCTCCGAACTGCCGCCGGAAACGAACGAGTTTGCGAAGGCGCTCGGTTTCTCGGCACGCAGTCAGCTGCAAAACAATGGCGGAGGCAAGGGACACCGGCTTGCGCCGCTGCGTACTGAATGCGTGGCGCTGCCGTGGAAGGACTGCGCGAAGATCGTAGATCAGAACCCAAATCCCAATTGGATTTTCTGGCACGAGTGGCCGGACAACAAACTGCATGAAGGCTCCGGCGCAGGGCAGGGGCTTGACCAGCTGACGCGCGATGTTGCTGAGCAGCTTACCGGTGATGATTTCTGGGCGCTCGTGGCATCGCTGGCGCAGGGACGCCGCATCGTCATCACGTCCGATCATGGCTACGCCGCCACCGGACTTTTCTTCGATGCTGCCGGCGAACAGGCGCAATACCTCAAAGATACGTTCCGCAGCGGACGCAGCCGCGCGGGCAGGACAATGAGCGAGCTGGACCCCGGCCCGTTTGTGCCGCCAGCGGCTTTAGCTATCGACGGACCGCACGGGCCACACTTGCTGGCTCTGGGGCGCTGGAAATGGAAAAGCCAGGGCGGATATCCGACTCTCGCGCATGGCGGGCTGTCGCTGCTTGAAGTGCTCTGCCCCCACATCGAACTCAGCAGGCAAGGATAGACGGCATGGCGTCCAAGAAAGAAGAAATTGCGAAAGAAGTCGCTCGTGCCGTCGGCGCTGGAAAAGCAGTCGCCATGGAGACAGTGGATTTCAGCGATCCGAACCGTCCGAAGACCTGCCTAGAGGTGGACTTTCCGATCCTTCCTGTGAACCAGGTCGCGAGCATTGAAGGCAATGCCGGTAAGCCGATCTACCAGATGTCAAAGTGGTGGGCGCGCCGCCGCTCCAGCGTCTTCCGCTCCATGCTGATCGCTGCGGCGACAAAGGCTCCTGACGATCCGGCACAGGCCGCAAAGCTCGTTTGGGACAACTACTACGCAAACCACCAAAAGAAGGGTGCGTTCAAACATCTCAAGGTCGCCGACATCTTTATGGGCGGCGGTACGACGCTCGTCGAAGGCTCGCGCCTTGGCATGCAGATGTTCGGCAACGACCTGAACCCGGTGGCATGGTTCGTGGTGAAGCAGGAATTCGCGAACGTCGATCTCGATGAAGTGAAGCGGTTGCTCGCCGACATCGAGGCCGAGGTCAAACCGCAGATCATGCCGTTCTATTACTGCGACGGCCCGAATGGCGAGAAGGGCAGGTGGACTCATGTCCCCACGGGCCGTGTCGAGGGATCTGATTTCGATCCGCTCTCGCTCACACCCGAGCAGCGCAAGGACTACCGCTACGAAGGTCCCGAGATCATCTACACCTTCTGGGCAAAGCATGGCCCCTGTCAGGTGACAGGCTGCGGTCACCGCACCCCGATCATGAGTAGCCCGGTCATCGCCGTGAAGACGCTGACCGTCAAACACTGGCCCTGCACCTGCAAGACCTGCAACGCGGAATTCGATATCGAAGAGCGCGACGCACGCATGGCCCCTGACGTCCCGCTCTACATCGCGCCAACCGAGAAGGATTACGTCCTCCGCGATGCCAAAAAGGCCGTGGCATGTCCGAAATGCGGGGAGACTTTCGAAGCAAGTCTCGGCAAAGGAAAGAATAAGCCCATCGAGCTGTCCTTACTAATGCATCCTGACTGGCTCGCAGGAAGCCCAAGTAAGGATGATAAGGGTGCGCCATTTGGGGGAAGCGCCCAGGATGATGCTGCGTCAACGGCGCGATGGAATCTCGAACGCTCCAAAAGCGCGCGACTTCTGGAGGTGCGCGGAACGCTACCTGACACCGTTACATGCCCGATGACGGGCACGACTTTCAGTACGGGCAAGGAAGGCGGCACGGTTCCCAAGAAGTCCAATTTTGCCTGCGGAGCATGCGGAACCACACAAGACGTGCTCGGAGCCGTTAAGGCCACGGCCAAGACAGGGCCGATGGCTGGCTACGCGGTTCAAGGATATTCGGCGAGGGCGGACAAAGATGGCGCCTCGTACGGGGGCAGGTTTTTTGCAGTTTTCGATACGAATTTTGCGAGACAGGCCAACGCAGCTCAAACTGAATGGGAAAGTCGGAAGAGTGTAGATTTGGAGGGATACTGGCCCACGTCGGAAGTGCCTTTTGGGTTCATGACGGCGCTTAATAATGGCGACATCAGGCTGGGACACGGGTTTACACATTGGTGGACAATGTTCGACCCGAGGCAGATGCTCGTGCATGCTCAGCTGATGAGGTCGATACTTAAAATCGGTTCGTATAGTGCCGAGGCGCGTGAATACGTACTCGGAGCGTTCCAACAGTATTTAAGAAACCAGAGTTTGTTCACGCTTTGGAACATGGGCGCGGACAAGTTGGAGCCGATGTTCGCAAACAATAATTTTCATCCGAAATCTACGGTCGTCGAGAACAGCGTTTTTGCGTCGATTGGACGTGGGAACTGGCAGTCGTGTAGCGAAGGCATAGTTGAAGGACGGCAATGGGCACAAAATCCTTGGGACGTCGTCAGTGTCGAACGTCTTCGACAATCAAATTTGAGCGACATAGAAAGCATCAAGGGCAAGGGCATAAAAGCCGATTTAGGTGATCCCGTCGGCGCAGCAAGAGTGGTGCAAGAATCGGCGACAGAGCTTAGCGGATTAGATAATTCAGAATTCGATCTCGTCATCACAGACCCGCCCTTCGGTGGGCTGCTCCACTATTCGGAGTTGTCTGATTTCTTCCATGTTTGGCTGCGCCTGGCGTTAAAGGACCGCTATCCGAAAGAATTCGGGCCGGAGTATACGCCCAAGTCAATGGAAGCCGTGGCCAATCGAGCGCGGGAGCCTGAAGACCCCGACGGTTATTATCAGCGCCTGCTGACCGAGTGCTGGAAGGAAGCGCACCGGGTTCTTAAGCCTGGGGGCATTCTGGCGTTCACGTTTCATCATAGCGAGGATGAGCCGTGGGTCGCTGTTCTAGAGTCGTTGTTCGATGCGGGCTTCTATCTAGAATCTGCTTACCCCATACGTAGCGACGAGACTAAAGGGGAAGGAAGCAAGCCCGGAACGTTTGGTTCCCAGCAGATTGAGTTCGACATTGTCCACGTCTGTCGGAAGCGAACGGACGAACCTACGCCGGTAAGCTGGGGTCGCATGCGCCGCGAAGTGCTTGCGGATGTGAAGCAGCTTCAGGCCATGCTGGAGAACCATGCAAAAGAAGGTCTGCCAGCTGCCGACTTGCAAGTCATCAAACGCGGCAAAGCGCTGGAGTATTTCTCGCGGCATTACGGCAAGGTCTTCAAGTCGGACGGCGAAGCCATCTCCGTCAAAGAAGCGTTGGTCGGTATCAACCAGATTTTGGATGAGGATGCGACAGGCGCGAAGGACCCACCGCCCGTCAACGCCGAGCCTATCACGCGCCAATTTCTGCGCATCTTCGACGGCCAGACAGCTGTCGCCCGTGACCAAATGCAGAAATTTCTGCGTGGATCAGGCATGGCACCGGACGATTTCGAGCAGCGGGGATGGTGCGCTGAGCGCAACAAGATTTTTACCCACGTGGAGGCAGTTGAGTTTGCTAGGGACTGGCAGGGCCGTCACCGTCGCAAGCTCACGGCTGATCTCGATCAAGCCCTTCTCCTCATTGGTGCATGTTTCGACGGTAGCGGCGTCAACGCAGCCGACACGCTCAAAAACGACAATTTCAAGCCGCATCCCGCGTTAAAGGACCTTCTGGGATGGTACGTGAAGCGCGGAGCCGGTCAGCCGATGCGCAACGCGGCGTCGAGAGCGCTAACGATCTACAACAGCTGGGCTGCGACCCATCGGGCCGAGATCAAGCAGATGAGCTTGTTCTTCGACGAGGATGAAGCAGCATGAACCGTATGAGGGATACAGTCTGGCAGCGCCGGGGGATCAGCTGGATTTGGGACGGCTCAGCGCTTGCCGCCGTATCGAAACCCGCGGAGGTGATTTCTCTTCGGCAATGGCTGCGCATGCGCGGGAAGTGGGACGACGAACTGCCCAGTAGCGGCGGCAGCGGCATGGTGGTTGCCGGTCTGGACGGCGGCATGGATTTGCTATCGCCGGAGGATGCCGAGAGCTGGCTTGGGCGCGAAGTCAAAGAGACAATCCTTTCCTTTCAGGATTACTACGATAGCGACGCCGCTTTGATCTTCTGGTTGCCCGAAGGCAGGAGACGGCTTCACGTACACACGGCAAGCGATGTCGTGACGTGGCAATGCGCTGCTCCCAATTCGGCGGCGCGTCTAGAGTTCGGACGGCTGCTGTGGGGCGAGGCGCACGAATACCCGCAGGAGCTGCTGCTCTCGAATGCTACCGAAGCTGCGGGACTGTACCACCTGAGAATTACGTGAGGGTGGAATCATGACAGAGCATATCTATTCTCCCGGCCAGCGCATCTCGCATAATGAATTTGGGTCGGGCGTCATTCTTGAATCCCCCACGGACGGATATTTGCGCGCCTTCTTTGGCGTCGGCGAGCGCCGCGTACCTGTCATGTCGGTGCAGCGGGAACTCACCCGAAGCGAGCGCATACTCGGCCACGTCGCTGGTGGCGAAGAGCGGGCAAGGCAGGCATGGCTCTGCTACGAAGCCCATGCGCTGCCCATCATGGAGAGCGCATCTGCGCTCACCTCCGCGAAGATAGACCTGCTTCCTCACCAGGTGGTGCTAACGCACCGCGTAGCGACCGCGTCACCCCGGCGATTTCTGATCGCCGATGAAGTCGGCCTTGGCAAGACCATAGAGACGGCTCTGATATTGCGCGAGCTTGCGAGTCGCGGCGAGCTTGACCGAGCGCTGATGGTAGTCCCCGCCGGCCTCGTCAATAACTGGCATCGGGAACTCAATGAGGTCTTCAACCTAAACTTCGAGGTCTTTGGTTCGGAAGGCGACATCACCGACCGGAAGTCGAATGCTTTTGCCAAGCACGACCGCCTGATAGCCAGCATCGACACGCTCAAACGTCCAGCCCGCATCAAGCGCATTCTTGAAGCGCCGCGATGGGATCTCGTCGTATTCGATGAGGCCCATCATCTGACGGCGTACCGGAGCGGGGGCAAGGTCCGCAAGACAGAGAACTATAAGCTCGCCGAGTCACTAAAGGCTCATGCCCGTGATTTGCTGATCCTTTCCGCAACGCCGCACCAGGGCAATCACTTCCAATTCTGGATGCTGATCCAGCTTCTGAACTCCACCCTATTTGCTGCTCCCGAAGAGATGGTCGAGCACCGTCATCGGCTCAACACTGTGATGTTCCGGCGGACGAAGGCCGACGCTTGCCAGCCGGATGGGTCGCCGCTTTTTGCGAGGCGTTGGGTGCACACCGAGTCGTTCGTTATGCGGGACGAGGAGCGGCGGTTCTACGAAAAGCTGCGGGAGTATCTCGAAGAGGGTTTTGATCTCGCGCGAAGGCAGGGAAATCAGGGCCGCGCACTGGGCTTTCTTATGGCGATCTTTCAAAAGATCGCAGCATCCAGCTTTGCAGCCGTGCGCAGGACGCTCAAGCGCAGGATGCTGATGCTGACGCTCCACGAGGCCCTGCTGCGTGACCGGGATCTCGATATTGAAGGTCGCGAGCAGCTGATGAGCGAGGCGAAAGACCTCGTGCATGAAGAGTATGGGCTTGCCCGTGACAGCGTTGGCCGAAGTGAAGTTGACCGCGTTTTGGCGGATCTGAAATACCGGCTTGCCAAGAAGATCGACGAAGAGGCGCTTGAGATGGCGTCCGATCCATACGGCAGCGAGTTCTCGTCTGCCCATGCTGAAGAGGCGGCTTCCGCCGTCGTTGATCTCCATCTGCCTGAGGAGCGCCTGCGGATCAGCGAACTGCTGAGTGTTTTCCCGCAGCAAAGAGAGACGAAGGTTCAAAAGCTTCTCGACGGTCTCGGGACACTCTGGCGGCAAAACCCGCAAGAGAAAATAGTGATCTTCGCGACTTACCTTGGGACAGTTGAATTGCTTGCCCGTGAGATCGAGGCCGCGTATCCCGGGCAGGGCGTTGTTGTCTTGCGCGGTGGCGATCACGGCGCGAAGCTCGCGGCTGAGCGCCGCTTCCGTCAGAAAGACGGTCCCCGCGTACTGGTGTGCACGGCAGCCGGACGCGAAGGGATCAACCTTCAATTCGCGCGCGTGCTGTTCAACTTCGACCTGCCGTGGAATCCCATGGATGTCGAGCAGAGGATCGGGCGGATTCACCGGTACGGGCAGAACCACACAGCCCAGGTCTATAATCTCGTTCTCTCGGACACGATCGAAGGGCGCATCTTCCTGCTGCTCGATGAGAAGCTGACCGAAATCGCCCGGACTGTCGGCAAGGTCGATGAGGAGGGCAACATAGCCGAGGACATGCGCGCGCAAATCCTCGGGCAGCTTTCAGAGCGGCTGAATTACGACCGGCTCTACCAGGAAGCATTATCCGATCCGGAACTTAAGCGGACACGTGTGGAGCTTGAGGCAGCGCTGGCCAACTCGCGGGAAGCCCGCGAGGTGGTGTTTGATCTTTTCCAGGATCTCGAAGGCTTCAGCCTTGACGACTACAAGCCGTTCTCTGACGTGTCGGAGGGAATGGACCGGCTAGTCAAATTCCTCGCCGCGGCTGCGGCGGATCGTGGCGAGCGTGTCGTCAAGGTAGACGAGACGACATTTGATCTCGTTCGTGAAGACGGCAGCAAAGTTTACAGATTCTCACGCAGTCGGGACAAGGCTGCTGCATCGGAAAGTTTGGACCTTATGGGGCTCGACCATGAGCGTATGACGACGGAACTTGCCCGGTGGCGGTCGCTATCTCCTGACGCGCTTGGCGTCGCCGTCAAAGCCGATCTCGGCGAATCGGTCGTTCTGACTTGCTGGCAGATCGAATCCAAAGCGCAGGGCGGGGAAAAGCGTGTCTCTGTTCAGATCATAGCAACAAAGGCAGATGGAACGCGCGTTCCAGCCATCGAGAAGCAGGTCGAACATTATTTCAGCTTACCGCCTGGCAATCCGGCGTTCGGCCCGGACCAAAGGCGGCAACTGTTCGCCGATGTCGTGGAACCTAGTCTGCAACGAGAATTGAAGCATAAAGGCGCTGCGAACGGAGACGGCAGTTATGCCGCCGAACTCATAGCGTACCTTGAGCTGACATAAACAAGCTCCCTGATGGATAGCTGCTGTCTTGCTCGGTAAGGCACGCGTACAACGCCTTCATCGAGGGCTTCGTTGGACGCCTGCGGGACGAGCTGCTGAACGAGACGATGTTCCAGTCTGGCGCACGCCCGCGAGCCTGCTGTCAGAATAACGGAACGACTACAATGAGCCACAGCACGCGAGCCTCGACGGACTGTAAGCGGTACGCCGATCACACATTCACGATCAGGTTGGGATCTTCGTGAACCCCCACGGCATCAATGCGTCTATGCGTGCTGCCGAGCTTCGTCAGCGTGTCGGTGAGCCCGCGTGACGATCAGCGCCATTGGGCTTGGCCGTCTCGATGAGCGAGGCGATCACGGGCCAGTTAGCCCCGCCCTCGTCACTTCCGGCGAACAACATTTTGCGGCGCAAGGCGATCGGCCGGATGGAGCGCTCGTTTACGTGCCCCGCAAAACGAAGCTCATTATTGCCCGGCCTTGTCGCCCTCCCCGCGAGGTGACGCCTGCCCTTGGTCGCCTTCCTCCCGGGCTTTATCGGCGCCGAGGAAGTACTCGACCGCTTCGTCGCCCAGGCCACGGACAATGTGTTCAAAGGCCTCATCATTAGTCATCGCCGATGGAATCAGAACTCCCGCGCTATTGCCGTAGGGTTCCGAGAGCACGCGGTATTCCTCACCAGTGTCGCCGAAGCGGACTGTCAGGCCATCATGGAGTTGTACGACGCGGCCGTCGTGCGAGCCACCTCTAACTAAGAACTCACGCATTGCATCGGTCCTACTTGTTTGCGCAAGATTAGCGCGCGGCGGCGGTTGATTTATCCAGCCTCGGCCCCGCGCTGCGCCGCCTCCGCCATCTCGGTTTTTAATGCGATGTTACCAGAAAGGCCACCCATAGGAATAAAGCGCCGCAGGTACACCTTGTCCATTGTTTCGACGCATCCGACCGGCAGCAAAAGCGGCTTTAAGAATAATAGAGAGTCTGAGCGGGGCTGGCCTGAGGTCATCTGAAAGCTCTTCCCGCATTTTATGGAAGCGATGGGAAGTCGGATCGCAGATGGCCTTCAACCATCTCGCGCAACCGTTCCGGCGCCAGCACTTCAACTTGGTCGCCCCAGAGATAAAGATGCCAGCACATTTCCAGATGGCCGGCAGCATGAAACTTAACGATCAGTGAGCCGTCAGGCTGATCCTCCAACTGCTGGCTCGGGTGAAATTCAAACCCGCGCGCATGCGCTGCTACTTTTGAGTTGAACCTCCAAACGACCTCGCCAAACTCCTCCTCGTTCTGAAAGACGCCGAACGCCCGATTGGCGAACGCCTGCAAGTTGAAGGTCGGATCCCGCTCGAACGGCGTATCAGTCAAGGTCGCCGCGCGGATGTTTTCGACCACGTAAAGCCTCATGGGCCCCGATAGATCCTCTTCAGGTCGCCCGACCAGGTAGCTGCGCAACCCCGTGAGCAGACCGTAAGGCGCCACCCGTCGCACGCGATATTCGTGATCGCCGCGAGACTTATAATCAACATCTACGAGACGGCAGGCCTTCACGCCCTCGCCTATCGTCCCTGTGATCGTGCGATCGACAAGCTGGCGCGGCCCGGGTCGCGCCGCAAGACCTTGCGCTTCCAGCAGCGCCTCATGATCGGTCTCGAGCCGCGCGACCTTGGAGCGCGGAACCAGGGCCACGATCTTTTCGCGGAGCAACAGGAGGTCCGCTGCCTCGGCGACCAGGCCTGTGCGCTTGAGCGTTTCAATAGCCAGGTCGAGTGCCGCTAACTCCTCCGGATAGAGCGACATCAAATCGCGCAGCGCTCCGGAGGCCAGCTGCCAACGGCGGCGCCCCTCGCTATCGATTGTGATCGTGGTGTCGGGGAACTGTGCTTCGAGGGCGCGCAGCATACGCTGAGCGGTCCTTTTTGAGACCTCAAAGCGCTCAATCACATCGTCGAGGGTCACCCCAACATGGCGGGCGGCGACAAGCGTTGCCAACGACAAGAGCTGCTCGGCTTTCCAGAACGACATCTTCTTTAAGACCCGTGTGCGAGCCCTGGCCATCGACTTTGATGTGCAAGGGGTGTCAGTTTTTGTCACCCATCAATGAGATAGTGAAGCCTGCTGAGACGGAATAGGCGCGGGTCAGTCGATAGCGCGGGAGGAGAAGGCAATTGCCCGTAGAGCGACGTGCCGCCCGTCTGCTGAGTTCTACCGCCGAGCGGCGTAGGTGTGGCACCGGCGCGAAGCTGGGAAAAGATCTTTTTGGAGGGACCATGACCAATGTGATTTCGCTTCTTGCAAACCACTCAGCAGACGCGCTCCCCGAGGAAGACATATCGAGCGAACGCCTATCGAGATTGTTACAAACGGCATTCCTTGACCCGGAGTTCGACGAAGACGGGGACATCTACGTGACGGAAGGCTTGGATATCCCGGCGTGGATCCACGTCGATCACGACAAGAAGCGCATTGTGTTCGTTACGTACCTCAAAGTAGAGCCCGGCGATGCAAATTGGCTGGAACGCGTAAACGAAATGAACGCGACGATCGCAGTGCCCCAATTCTCATATCGCCGCGATGCCGTTTGGGGAACCTACTGGGTCTCGTATGACGGTGGCCTAAACGTCAGGCAATTCATCAAGATGCTTCGCACGTTCGCCGGAGCCTTTGTCGCGGGATTTCATATTTTCGACCGCGAGAATTCCATGGTTTCCGGCTCGGTAGCCCAGACCTGAAGCCCGAGCCAACATGAAGCTACTCCCAGCATGACAAAAATGTTCACCACTTTATAACGCCGCGCGCGGCAGGACTTGGAGGTATCCAAATGAATGAACCGATTATCGTGTGTCCGTCCTGCTCGACGGAGATCAAGCTAACAGAGTCGCTTGCCGCGCCCCTCATTCAAGCGACGCGCCAGGAGTATGAAGCCAAGGCGGCGCATCAGGCACGCGAACTTTCCGCGCGAGAGGCCGACCTGCGAGATCAGCAGAAGGCGCTTGAGCAAGCGCAAAGCACCATCGACGAGCAGGTCGCGGCCAAGATGCGCACCGAAAGAGGTGCGATCGCCGCGCGAGAGGCGGAGAAGGCCAGGTTAGCGGCCACCGCCGACCTCGAAGCCAAGACGCGAGAAGTCTCCGATCTTCAGCAAGTGCTCTCGCAGCGAGAGCTCAAGCTCAAGGAGGCGCAGCAGGCGCAAACCGAGCTCTTGCGCAAGCAACGCGAGCTTGATGACGCCATGCGGGAGCTCGACCTGACTGTCGAGAAGCGGGTCCAGGCGTCCGTCGCCGGTATACGCCAGAAGGCAATATCCGAAGCCGAGGAAGGATTGAAGTTAAAGGTGACGGAAAAGGAAGAGCAAATCGCCTCGATGCAGCGGCAGATCGAGGAGCTGAGGCGCAAAGCAGAGCAGGGTTCTCAGCAGCTCCAGGGAGAGGCCCTTGAGCTTGTCTTGGAAGCCACGCTGCGCAGCAAATTCCCTACAGACAATATTGAGCCAGTTGCCAAGGGTGAATTCGGTGGCGACGTTCTTCAACGCGTCGTCGGTCCTCTCGGTCAGGTTGCAGGCGGGATATTGTGGGAGTCAAAGCGCACTAAGAATTGGAGTGACTCATGGCTTGCCAAATTGCGCGAAGACCAGAGAGCGGCAGGCGCCGAGATGGCAATTCTGGTGTCCCGCGCCTTGCCCAAAGGCGTTGAAACCTTCGAGCTCGTGGACGGCATCTGGGTTAGCGAACCGCGCTTTGCGGTACCGCTAGCGATGACCTTGCGCCACGCACTGATTGAGGTCGCGACCTCCCGCCAGGCCCGGGACGGCCAGGGTACCAAAATGGAGCTGGTGTACGAGTACCTCACAGGGCCAAGATTTCGTCATCGCATCGAAGCGATCGTCGAAAGGTTTTCTGATATGCAGGCGGACCTTGAGCGTGAGCGAAAGGCAATGACCCGCTTGTGGGCCAAGCGTGAAACTCAAATTCAGGGGGTCATTCAGTCCACTGTAGGGATGTACGGAGATCTTCAGGGCATTGCGGGTAGCGTGCTTCCGGAACTCGAGGGACTCGAGCCACCTATGCTTGAGAGCGAAGCGGTTTAGCAATTCTCGCTCATCACGCACTCTGTGCGCATTGCAATTTGACCTAGTGAAAAACGAACGCCGGACCAAGGCTAGTCAGCCATCCCAAACAAGCACGGTACGCCATGAGAAAAGCTGACACGCCGTTACGGAGGACAATCATTGTTCATGGCCGGCTTGCTGCGCGACAGCAACGGCTAGCGGCTGCTCGCGGAGGCGATCACGGCCTGCAGGTTCTGTCGTTCCAGCAGGCGGCGGTCCGGCTGGCCGGAGGGTTCACGCGTTCCATCGACGACGAGAGCCTCCGCGCCGCGATCCAGGTCGTTCTACCCGCTACGCCAATGGGCGAGCTGGAGAGAATCAATTCGCTGCCCGGCATGATCGATGCGGCCGCGGGCACTCTGCACAAGGCGTGGCGCGCTGGCATCGACCTGGCGGCGCGCGCGCCCGGGCACCCAAGACTCGCCGCAATTGCCCGCCTTGAGAAGGCCGTCTTGGCGCAGCTTCCGGCCGGCATGCTGCGGCCCGAAGATATCGTCTCCTCCGCAATCAGCCGCATCACTCATGCGACCGCTGTTTTGGGACCCGTGGAGATCTCCGGCCACACCGAACTCTCGCCCTGCTGGCGACCGCTTCTTGAGGCTCTCACAGCTCAGGTTCCCGTGCGATGGGCAGCGGGAGCGAGGACAGCGCCAGCTTGGCTGGAGGGTACGGGCGTCGAGGTACTACGCGCGCTGCCGGAGACGCCGGAGGTTAGCGTCGTTAGCACGGCGACGGCCTATCACGAAGCTATAGAGGCTATGCGATGGGCGCGGGGGCTGCTGGCCTCGGGGCTGGCGGCGCCGTCCGACATCGCAATCGCCACCGCCTCGCCCGCCGACTATGACGATCACTTTCTCAGCCTGCGCGCGGACGCCAATATCGATCTGCACTTCGCCCATGGTGTCAAGATTGTTTCGACGCGCGAAGGCCAGATCGCTGCCGCGTTGGCCAGCATCGTCGTTCGTGGCCTATCGCAGTCCAGGCTCCGGCGACTCGCTGCTGCGTGTCGAGAGTCTGTTCCTTTCAGGTCGCTACCTCAAGGTTGGCTGCGCGTGTTGCCGGCCGACGCGCCGATGTCGACGGCCAGCGCATGGGAGCGTCTGCTGTCGCGATTGAGGGCGGAAGACTGGCCTGACGGCCGGGATCATGGCCCGGCTTTGCGTGCGGCCACCGACCTCCTCACCAAGGGAACGGACGCGGCTCCCGAAATCGGTGAAGCCTTTCTCACCGGCCGCGCACGCGCCATCTGGCTCAAGGCACTTCTCGCCGGACCGGCGGCATCGATCGAAGCCAGTCTTGAAGCTTTGAGGCAGGATGACTGTTTCGAACCGTGTGCCTCAGTTGCTTGGATGTCAGCCAGCGCGCTCGCGGCTTCTCCGCGCCGCTTCGTGCGACTGATCGGCCTCAATTCCTCGCGTTGGCCGCGCAGCATCGCCGAAGACCGACTGATCCCGGACCACATCATCCCGACGGCAGAGATTGACCCGCTCCCTGTGAATCTCGCCGACATTCGGGATTTCAATACGATTCTAGCAACGACGGTGGGCAAAATCGTCCTCTCGCGCGCTCGGCGAGATAGTGATGGTCGCCTACTGGGACGCAGTCCGCTGCTGACCGGGCGTGGTGAAGAGGCCTATCTCCGCCGCAATGCCGTGCCGCTCCACGCGTTCAGCGAAACTGATCGCCTCATGGCGCGACCGCAAGAGTTCAGCGCGGAGCCGCAAGCCGTCACTGCGCATGGCTGCTGGCGCGACTGGGGGCGCAGAGAGATCACGGCCCATGACGGTCTCGTGGCGCCCGACCATCCACTGATACTGAAGATACTCGCCCGTACCCAGTCGGCAACTTCGCTCCGACGTTTGCTGCGCAATCCGCTGAGCTTCGTCTGGGTCTATGCCTTCGGCTGGCGTGCGCCTGACCGCAGCAGCGACCCACTTGTGCTTGACGCGCTCAGCATCGGCGATTTGGTTCACATGATTCTCGACCGTGCCCTGCACGAGTTGGAGAGCGCCGGTGGATTGGCGTACGCCGAAGCGGCGGCGATCGCGGCAACAGTGGATAGGGCCGTAGGGTCGGTCGCCGCTGATTGGGAGAGCAACCGCGCGGTTCCACCCGCCGTCATATGGGGGCGGACATTGAACGAAGCTCGCAAGATGGCAGTTTGGGCGCTTGCTTACGGGCAAGGGCATCTGCCGGGTACTCGCTCGTATGGGGAGGTGCCTTTCGGTGGGTCGAACCCAAAAGGGGAGGCCGAGGCACCTTGGGATCCCAACGTGCCGGTCACAATTCCTGGTACTGGGTTCAATGTTGCCGGATATATCGATCGGCTCGACCTATCCGACGACCGCAAGCGTGCGTTTGTCCGCGACTACAAGACCGGCCGGGCTCCCCGGAACGCGATCCAGCTCGACGGCGGTCGGGAGCTCCAGCGATGCCTCTATGCCTTCGCAGTAAAGGCGATGCTAGGCCCGGACGTCGCGATCAGCGCTTCGTTGCTGTTCCCGCGGGAAGAGGTCGATCTCCAACTCGAGAATCACGAAGCAGTGCTCACCGACTTGACGCGGTATCTGCGCATGGCGAGAAGCAGTTTCGCCAGCGGGGCAGCGCTGCCAGGCCCCGATACGGGGGGCGACTATGACGATCTCGCCTTCGCCCTACCGGCCAGCGCCAACGTCACATACTGCAAGCGCAAGATGCCCGCTGCATCAGAACGGCTCGGTGAAGTCGCTCAAGTATGGGAGGCGGAGTAATGAGCTCCCGGTCCAGAGGCCTCAAGGACGACGGCGCCCGTCGCGACGCGATTACACTCCATGACCGGTCGATCCTGGTCGAAGCTGGTGCTGGCTCGGGCAAGACCGCAGTTATGGCGGGACGCGTCGCCTTGCTGCTGGCTGACGGTGTCGCCCCTCGGGCCATCGCTGCGGTAACCTTCACGGAGTTGGCCGCCAGTGAACTCGTCTCACGCATCCGAGAGATTGTTGCGGGCCTCTCGGTCGGCAACGTCGCAACCGAGCTGCGTGTGGCGCTGCCCGACGGCGTTTCTCCGGCGCAGCGTAGCAATCTCGCGGTCGCGAGCGCAGCGATCGACGAAATAACATGCTCGACCATTCATGGTTTCTGCCAGCGCTTGATCAAGCCATATCCAGCCGAGGCGGACATCGATCCTGGCGCCAGCGTCATGGATAGCAACGAGGCCGATCTCATCTTCGCTGAGATTGTCGATAGCTGGCTGCGAGAGCGTCTATCCAGCACCGAGGGCGGCATCCTTGCAGAATTGGTGCTGCGGAGCCCCGGTGAAGCCGTATCGCTCGTCCACAAAATTGCCGCCAATCTGCGCCGCTGCCGCGCACTCACGGCGCCGACCCACTCCTCGATTGATAGTCATCTGACGGCATTCCGGCAGGCCACAGCAAACTTTGCCGCGTTCGTCCGGGCGGCGACGGCGACCGAGCCGGAAACGGTTGCACTCGTCGACCGGCTGGTCGAGACGACCACCGCGCTCGCGGCTTGTCCAGATCCCGCAACACCCGGCGGCGTGCTCCACCTCCTGACATCACGCCCGCACCCGGACGTTTGCACCAAGGCGGGAGCCTTTGCCTCCTATCGCAAGAAGGGCAAATGGACCGACGCAGCGAAGCGGGCGGGCCTCGCGAAGGCCGATGGCGAGCGGTTGAACGTCGCGGCCGAAAGCCACTACCGGGCCTGTTGCGATGCGTGGACGTCGCTTCTCGAAGCGGCGGCCTGCAAGGTTCTGGGTGCGCTAATCGAGGAGACGCATTCGATCCTAAAGCGCTATAGCGACCACAAGCGCGCGAACGCCCACCTCGATTTTGATGACTTGATCTTCGCCGCGCGCGACCTGCTGCGCGACCATGACGATGTCCGGCGCGCGCTGGGACACCGCTTCGCACATGTCCTCGTCGATGAATTTCAGGACACCGATCCCCTTCAAACCGAGATCTTCTGGCGGCTGTGCGGCGATCCAGTCGACGGCGATGATGAATGGACGGGCTACAGGATCCGGCCCGGAGCACTGTTTCTGGTCGGCGACCCCAAGCAGGCGATCTATCGGTTTCGCGGCGCCGACGTTAACGCCTATCTGCAAGCGCGGGATGCCTTCCGAGCCGAGAATCCCGATTGCTTGCTATCGATTTCCACCAATTTTCGTTCTTGCGCTTCCATCATCGCGTTTGTCAACGACCGCTTCGAGGCGCTGCTGTCGACCGATGGTCAACCCGGTTTTACCGCCCTTGATGAGTTTCACGAGGACCCCCAGGGCGGCCCGTGCGTAGCAGCGATCGATATCGCCGTCGCGGACGAGAACGGCCGAGCAAGCGCCGAACAGCAGCGCGATGCTGAAGCAGACGCCGTGGCCGAGCTGTGCGCGCGCTTGATTGGCAGCCAGCTTATCATCGACCGCCGCAGCGAGACGAAACGCCCTTGCCAGCCGGGTGACATCGCCTTGCTGGCGCCGACCGGAGCGGAGCTGTGGCGCTACGAAGAGGCCTTGGAGCGTCTCGGTGTTCCCGTCGCGACACAAGCTGGCAAGGGCCTGTTCCGTCGCCAAGAGATCCAAGACTTGATCGCGCTGACCCGTGTTCTCGCCGACCGGCGTGACACCCTGGCTCTAGGTGCAGTGCTGCGCGGACCGTTGGTCGGGCTCACAGAAGAGCAACTACTCGACATCACCTGGGCACTGCCGCGCTCAGAAGAACAACCCGATAGGATTTCCTGCCTCGATCTCGGCGTCGATCCTGCTGGTATCGCTCATCCCCTTGCACGCGGGATCATTGAAAAACTACAGGCGCTCTACCGCCGAGGCAACAGCACCACGCCACATGATCTTCTCTCGCAAGCGGTGGACGTGATGCGTGTTCGACCACTCCTTTACCAGCGCCACCGCGGTCAGGCAGAGCGGGCCCTCGCCAACGTCGATCTCTATCTGAGCTTGTCGCTGAGCTATTCCGTGCGCGGTCTCCGCGCGTTCGCCGAGGCGATGACCGCGGCTTGGACCGACGAGACCCGCGCTGTAGAGGGCCGGCCCGATGCGCAGGAAGAGGCCGTCGCGCTCTTCACCATGCACGCAGCAAAGGGCCTCGAATGGCCGATCGTCATCCCCGTCAACACGATGACGGGAATTATGACGCCCGACAACGCGATCAACGATCGAAAGACAGGCACATTCTATTGCCCCGTCCTTGGCGTCGCGCCTGCGGGCTATAACGCAGCTCGCGACGCGGAGAAGGCCGAATTGGATCGCGAGCGCATCCGGCTGTGGTATGTCGCGGCAACGCGCGCGCGCGAACTGCTCGTTATTCCCCGACTTAATGCGCCGCCATCGAAATCGGCCTGGATGAACTTGCTTGATTTGCCGCTCGCAGATCTACCCGCCCTTGATGTTTCGCATCTGCAGCTCGGAGAAGCGTTTTTCGGCCAAGCCAGCGAGAACACTCAGACACGCGAGATCTTTGCTGCCGAGGCGGTGGCTATCACTGAGTGCCAGACGCGCCTGGTCTGGCTTGCACCAAGCCGTGATGAGAGCGCCGCTGGAGACGCGATTCAAGAGGATGGGGCTGGGATCTGGGGGGGGCGCTCGGAAGACCACGCGGTCGAACCGGAGATTGCCGCTCCAATTCAAGGGGGGCGCGAGCGTGGCCTGATACTCCACAAGCTTATGGAAGAAGTACTGACAGGCGAAACCGTAGAGAATGAAACGGCGCTTACTGAACGGGCGGCCGATCTCATTTGCGCCCTCGGTCGCACCCTAGCAATGAACCCGGCAAATGGATTATCGCCCAAGGAATTGGCGGGCTGTATAGTCCGAACGCTTGCGCTGCCGGAGATCGCGGCGTTGAAGCCGGAGCTTGTGGCCGAGTTTCCGCTCTATGCCGCTAGTACATTAGACGGGGCCGAGACTCTGACGGTCGGCATTGCGGATGCGATGATTCTGGCACCCGACGGGCATCCCGCCGTTGTCGTCGATTGGAAGAGCGATGTGAACCCCGATCCTCACACGATCGAACACTACCGTGCACAGGTGCGCGCCTATCTGGACATGGTGGGTGCTGCGCGCGGCCTTATCGTCCTACTGACCGCCGGCACAGTAATTGAAGTCGTGCGATGAACTTCGTCACCCAAATTGCAAGTTGGTTTGTGAAAGCGAGAGTGCGAATGTCGGACATTCAACTGAGAACGTGCAGCTTCCTCGCTGCATTCCATCGACAGTGTATCGGGGAACTCGAAGATCAATCGCTGACCGTGGAGAGTTTTTCAGAATTCCAGGAGATGCTCGCGTTCGCGATTTCCAAGAAATGGGTCACGGCCGACGGCGGGCTCGCTTTAACTGAGAGGGGCCTCGAAGCGATAACAAGTTGACCCGAGCGTGCGACGCTGGTGACGGGAACGCGCAGCGGGATGGCCCCTAGGCAGGCAGCAAAACGCTTCTCCAAATAGACCGAATTTGCCGGAGCCCTTCATTAGGGGGCGGTTGATTTCGGATGCTGATCGTATAATTTCGAATTTGTCGAAAGGCAAAAGGGGAACGCATGGCCGGTCGAGAATTTGCAGAAGTTCAATTGGATTTCAACTCTGGGGAGGTGCCGTCTATTAAGTGCCCGATTACGGGGGCGGTTGTTAATATAGACCAGTCGGCCGAACCGCCAGATTGGGAGAATATTCCTACGGTTCTTTTCTATTTCCCGGGCGAGGGAGAGTTAGAGTATGTCCGAGCAGACCTTAAGGTGATAATCGAAAAGGTCCGGATGAAATTACGTGAGGAAGAGCGTGCGAGCTGCACGCAGCATGTGAGGAGGTCGACGATGACCATGAGTACGAATGCGATTTGATGCTTGGCGACACAGAAATCATTGAAGACCACGTGAAGGACTTTGGTGATACGCCGTTGTTCTTGAATATTTTCTACTGCCACGGAAATGCGGGCAGCGAGACCATCGGACTCGACTTGACTGCAACCTCGCTATTAACGGGCGAAGCCATTGGGCCCGAGGCCCAGGGTGGGTGACGATGCATGACGAAGAGAACTGCCATCATTTGACCCAGCTGCCTCCTAAGCCGCGCGTCGAAGACTTGGACGCGCTTCGCAAAGGACTGCGAAAACGGAAGCCTCCAACGCTCGAGCTGGAACACGGAGAGCACAAGAGACTTGGTAAGTTCCGCATAATGCGTACCGAGGGCGAGATCCTCATCGAGTGGAGTATCGATCGCGCGTCTCGATGTGTATCCCTGAAGGACCTCAACCTTAAGCCCGAGCACGAGCCGGATCGTCTTGAGATCGGCTGGCTCATTGCGAACATGTACAAGCTCGACTGTATCCATAACTGCGATGGTATCGCGGACCTGAGAGAGATTATGAAAATGACGCAGTGGTATGGACGGCATGAGGATGCCTACCGCCATTGGGCGCTCGTGCCTGCGGGGCACATGATACTTGACCAGTAGCCGGCGTGTGTATCGACGTCGGTACCGTAGCAGGGCAGAAGATCTAGGCCCGCATGTCGGCTTACCAGCTAGTTGGAGTGGTAGCTCGCAATGCCGCGCCGGCGCCCCGGGGCATGCTAAACAGCCGTTATCGTCGTCAGTGGTCGTCTTGGTCCCAGTCCGGCATGTAAATCCGCTGCGAAGATCCGTCCTTGCCACCGCGCTATCGATTTGATGGCAGGCATGCACTTCTTAGGGACGAGTATGGGTTCGAGTTCGAGCGCGCGCCCGATTGACCATCGTCTCAACAGAGAAGTTCACACGGCCGCCGTGGAACCCCCTGTGATTGGTCTTGGAGACCGGTTCACCGGCAACGACCAGCTGCGTCGGCGTGCTCTACAGCACTACTCATGAGCATCGCATGGAGAGCGAACGACTCTTTCCCGGGCGGGTGAAGCTGGGAGGGCGCGCTGTCGTTTGGTTTTGAGGCCTGGATCTCGAGCCGATTGGACGCAGCCAGAATGGATAGGGTGTTGGCACCCCGCAACGAACCAGACTGTTGGAAAATCGAAGCAGAAGCTCGCGACGCAACTGGAGCGCCGTGAGCCAAGTGAAGGCTGATAGTAATCTCACGCACGTTTTTTGGCGCCACGAGCGTGTAGCGCCTGAACTGGGTTGCGTGGCGAGACGCTGCTTAACCTGCAACCAGCCAGTGGGGCAATTTCGCTAGAAATTGGGCAGCCGTCGCGTAGGGTGAGAGGTCGAAGAAAGATGCGGAAATACAGTAGTTTAAGCACTTATGCTCCTGAGTTAACATGTGTGCTTCCAGTCTGGGGGACTGGGGGTCGGGAGTTCAAATCTCCCCGCTCCGACCAATAAAATCAAGGGCTTACTACACTAGCTTCAAACTCGAAAAATCGCGTAGGACGCACATAGGACGCAGTTGGCATGCGCTCGGATGATCGTTCCCGGTCACCTATGAGCGAACTGACGGCGCGACGCGGCCACGCCTGCTAGGCCAACAATCCCATAAGTTCATCGGCGATCTCCTCGACACTCTTGAGCGAGGTGTTGAGCGCGACCTTGTCGGCCAGCGTGGGGCTGTAGTGCGCCACTTCATCTTTCGACACCTTGTGCCAGATCGGCAGGATGCGGGTGCGGCCCTGCACTTCGAGCGCGACGAGACCATCGAGCTCCTTGTTGGTCCACTCCTTGCGGAAGAAGTGCTCGGACAGGACGACGACGCCGAAACGGGAGCCTGCGAGGCCGCGATCGATATTGCGCCGGAGGCTGTCGCCGATCTTGAGGGTGAACTCGTCATACCAGACGCGGGCGCCGCGCGATTGCAGGGCAGCCGCGAGATCGCGCACGAAGCCATCCTTGTCTTCGCTCGCGTGGGAGATGAAGAAATCGTGGTTTTCTTGTTCAGCCGGGAGCACAGCCGGCTGGGTGTGCGCCGTGCGGCTCCTGATCTCGCTGCTCACCCTTCGTTCATGAGCTTCCCGCTCGCGCATGAGCTTCCGTTGTTCGTCGGCAACCTTCTTTCTTCCGCGTTCGTCATCGCGCTGCTGGCGTTCTTCGCAGCTCCGAAGGCTCTTAGATTTTTCTGCGATCTTGCCTGCAAGATCTGCGCGCTTCTTGCCAACAGAAGCCAGATCTTTGGTGAGGCGCTCGATCTCCCGGCCCTTGCTCTGGAGCGTTGACGCGCTCGTTGTCCGGCGAGCGGCGTCGGTGGCCCGATTGAGACTAGCCAGAAGGTCGGCCTCTTTCTTCGCTTCGCGTGCATCGCTCTTGCGCAGATCGGCGATCTCCTTGGTCAGACGGTTGATTTGGCTGGTCGAAAGGCTGCTCATGCTTCGTCCCCACCAGCGCGGGAAGGGCTGCCTCCCGAGCGGTCGCTTATGCGCGCTTCATCGACCTTTGCGAACTCGTCGAGATTCGCCAGACGATAGCTGGTGCTGCGGCCACCTCCCGGGTTCTGAACCAGGGTGCCGCGCGCCACCAGCTCTCGGATATCGCGGAGAGCCGTGTCTGAGGATGTCTTGGCGATCTTCGCGTACTTGGATGTGGTGAGATTCCCCTGAAATCCATCGATCAATCTGTTAATGATCGCGCGCTGGCGCTCATTGACGGGCTGCCGGTTGATGAACTCCCATAGCTTGGCCTTGGTGTTGACGGCGGTGAGCGTGTCGTCGGCGCGCGCAAGGGCACGGTCGAGGCACGCAAGGAACCATGCGAGCCAAGCTGTAACGTCGAGCGTGCCGCGCTGCTGCGTTTCGAGCTGCTCGTAGTAGTCGCGTCTCTCGGCTTCGATTTGCGAGGACATGCTGTAGAAGCGGTTCTTCGTCTGGTCCGCTCGGGCAAGTGCCATGTCGGCAATCGCGCGCGCGATGCGTCCATTGCCATCCTCGAACGGGTGGATGGTGACAAACCAAAGATGCGCGAGTCCCGCTTTAAGGACCGGATCGAGCGCCTGGTCGTGATTGAACCAGTCCAAGAAGCGGCGCATCTCGTTATCGAGCCTCTCGGCCGAAGGCGCCTCGAAGTGGACGTGCTCGCGACCATAGGGTCCTGAGACGACCTGCATCGGTCCCGCCTCCAGCGGACGCCAGGCGCCAACGGTGATGCGGTGCATTCCGCTGCGGCCGGTTGGAAAGAGCGCCGCATGCCATCCGAACAGACGGTCAGTCGTGAGTGGCAGCTGGTAGTTCTGTGTGGCATCGAGCATCATCTCGACGATGCCGTCGACATCGCGGCCCACGGGGATATAGCCGCCGACATCGATGCCAAGACGCCGGGCAATTGAGGAGCGCACTTCGTCCGCATTCAGATTTTCGCCCTCGATGGCGGACGACTTCACCACATCGGCGGTAAGGGTGCGCAGGGTCGCTTCCGTCTGCAAGTCGAAGCCCAAGGCCTCCATGCGGCCGAGCAGGCGGCCCTGTCGGTGCCGCGCCTCTGCGAGCGGTTTCGCAAGGGCCTGAGCATCCCAGGTGAAGTTGGGCCAGTCGGGCCTCTCGTGAATATAGGGCATAATCACCGCACCTCCTGCGGCGATTATGCCCGTGTTTCACCGCAAATGCAATATTCACCGCATGAACCGCGGTGAATGGGAGCCACAATCACCGCAAAGCATGTAGCCATCGTGAGCACAAGTCCATAAAATCAATGGCTTAGTGGAAGCCAGCATGCCCGACCATAGCTGAGCGGCGCGACGGCGGCACTTTACGGAATCACCAGAATGTCCGCTCTGAACGAACATTCCTGGACAAACCTAAAGTGAAGGGAGACCCGCCTCAGGCGGCAGCCTGCCGCACGCGAGCGGCCACCTGAATATCGGCGAGGGTGATGCCGCGGTTAACGAGGTGATTACGCATCTCGTCGTGCACTGGGGCGGTGCGGTCGATGTCCCGGATCGTCAGCAGAGCGGCAAAGTGGACGCCATCTTCGGGGAAGATGTCGCCCTTACGCGCCAGCGGCTCGATGATGAGCTTCCATTCCGAGTTGGCCCCGCGGCCCTTGGGCATTCTCGTGTGTAGGCGCTTGACCGGGGACCACTTGACCCCGTTGCGCAGCATTTCCTTCTCGCGCTGCTTCGTCCCTTTGGGCATGGATGTGCCGTCGGCCTCAAGGCGGCCCGACCAGGAAACCTCGCCTGTCTCAGGATCGATCTCCTGCTGGCGTAGATAGGCGTCGAGCTCGACGCGCAGGGCTTCATCGTTGAAGGCGCGATCGACGGGCGGTGTGTAGACGAGGGTCAGATCGACCGCGCCGCGACAGCCTCCCTCGGGCGTAACGAGACTCTACGGCCATGAGAAATCGAACGACAGTATTCGACCCGCAGGCAGAGGCTGATCGAAGACAATCGTGATGGCGCTCGGATCGTCAACCAGCATACTGTCCGCGCGGCTTGGCATTCCGTAACCGACGAAGTCCGGAGCAATATGCGCGAGTTCTTTGCCTGTGAGGCTTGGCTCGCGCTGCGCGTTGTGGATCATGAGCGCCTGCAAGAGCTCGCGGCTTGCATGCCGCATCAAACGCTGATCAAGGGTCGCCAGGCCGGCTGCCACTAAAGGCGCCGCGAAGCTTGTTCCCATGCTGTCGCAAAGCAGACCGTCGGTATGGAGCGAGACAAGGCCCGTTCGGTTCTGGGTGGAGGCGTCCGGCGAGACGCCGCCGATATGGGCAAGGTCTGGCTTGCGCGCATAACCCGTGCCCGGCCCCCGCCGCGTATATGAAGTCGGGAGCAGCGTCGGGTGATCTGTGAAGCCGGGCGGATTCAGCGCGCCGACGGTCAGCGCATGAAATGCCTCAGCGGGAGGCGTGATGGCCTGAAGCTGAGGCTGGGCAGCCAGCATCTGCACAGCAGCTTTGGGATCTGCCGGCCACGGAGGCCGGGTTTCGGCACCCTGAAGATTGCCGGCCGATACGACAAAGATGATGTCGTGCTTGCGGGCGATGGCATCGAGGCCTTCGGCATAGACGGAGTAGCTGCCCGGCTGAGGGCTGCCGCAGGCGAAAGAGAAGTTGAAGACTCGGATGCCGTGCTCGGCCTTGGCGCGCGCGATGTTAGCGTCGAGCTGGTTGAGGAAATCGGCGTGATCGACATAGTACGAACCGCGCAGGTCGCGGCGGGGGAAGATGTCGAGATCAAAGATCTTGACGCCGAACGGCTCCACATAGTCCGCAAGGTGAGGATTGAAATGATAGGCGCCGGCGGCAAGTCCGGCAATGAAGGTGCCGTGGCGCGTGTCGCGCTCGTCAGGAGCGATCGCGCCGAGACGGCCCACGATCCAAGGGTCGAGCGCAGGAATGGATGCAACACCGCCATCGATGACCGCAAGAATGGGATGATCGAAATCGGCCACAGGAAGCGGCAGAGCGGCCGCTGCATCGTGCGGTATGGAAGGCGCAGTTCCTTCGTCGATAACAAGCGGAAGGTCTATCGAGCGGACAAGCGACTGCTCGGCGAGCGCGGTCAACAGATCGCGATGGCGTCCGGGGTCAAGATCGAGATCGGCCTCGCGCACGGCGATGCCAGGGCCCGGAGGCGGCAGCGCCGGTAAATTGTCCGCAATGTCACGAAGCTCCTTTGGCAGGGCGATATGCCGTTGCCGGCTGTCCTTGAGGGGCCTGACGGAAAGCGCCAGCGTGGGGTGAAGCAGGCGTTCGCGGAGCGACTCCGGCAGTGCGGGGCGGACAAGCAATCCTCCTGGCACGGCGGAAAGCGCCGTCAGCAGGTTGGACACAGCGCGGCGCGCGGCGCCGCTGCCCAAGACACCCGGATCGATGCGGAAGAGATCGATGATGTAGGAGCCGATGACGTTGGGCTGCCGGAACAGGCGGAGAGCATCCTCGGTCTCGAACCGGAGGCGGTCTTCACGGGTGTGGAGCCGAAGTTCGTCGACGGCGCCGAGCTCGCTGCGAAACTCGGACGCCTTGGGCTCATCCCGTTCAGTCTTTTTGTTGTATTTGAGCGGCGGCGTGGCTTCGGCTTCCCGCTCAACGGCTTCAGACAATTCCTTGAGCGCACGAGGCGTCGCCTGAACGAGAAGCTCTCCGTTGGCATCGCCGCCAACCAGCGAAAACTTGCGGTAACGGCTGAACACGCGATCGAGCGGCCGATGGCTCTTGGCGAGGGCGGCCTCGCGCAACTGGACATGTACGAAGCCCACGGCGTCGCCCTGCGTCTCGATCGTCTGCGCGAAGCCGTCGAGCTCCTCGCGCATCTGCTGCTTATGCCGGGCGAAACCCGCATCGTCGCCGGCAAAAAAGTCCCTATTGCTGCCGCCGGGCGGACGCTCCGGCGCGACCAGGAAGCGATCCTTGTCGAGGATGACCTGAACCGGGCGCAGCGGGTTGCCATTATGATCCATCGGCGCCCTCCCGCTGCTTGGCGGCACGGCGCGGCGGTTTTCTGGTCTGGCGCGAGACCGTGCTCTGCGAGACGCCCAGGAAAGACGCGCTTTCGATCTGGCTCAGCCCCGCATTCTCAAGGGCCTTGAGAAGATCGGACCGTGTACCGGCGACAGCTATGCGCCGGTCGGGAGAGAAGAGCTTGGCGTTGAGCACGACAAAGCGCCTGAGCGCCGCGATCAGGTTTTCGGGCGGCAAACCAACGTCATTGCGCGTCGTGTGCAGCGCGATGTAACGCTTGGCCGCCCGCGCCAAAGAAGCAATGTCGGCGCCGGTAAGGCCTTCGGTCAGCCAGACGAGGAACTGCGTGGTTTCGGCGCCCGCACTGAGAGGGGCCAGGTGGCGCGCAAGGATCGCCGCGCGCGCGTCAGCTTCCGGTCGCAGGACTTCTATGCGCGCATCGAAACGACGCCAGACGGCGCTGTCCAGGAGATGCTCGTGATTGGTTGCGGCGATCGTAAAGCCGCGACCTTCGCGATCGTCGAGGCATTGGAGCAGCGTGTTTACAACACGCTTGATTTCGCCGAGCTCATGCGCATCGTCGCGCGCCTTGGCCAGCGCATCGAACTCGTCGAGGAACAGAAGGCAGCGATAGCGACCCGCAAACTCGAAGAGAGCCCCGATGTTACGGGCGGTCGTGCCGAGAAACGAGGACACCAGACCGTCAAGCCGCACCTCGACGCAGGGCAGGTCGAGCTGGCGCGCGATATGCCGGGCGAGCTGTGTCTTGCCAACGCCGGGCGGGCCGTAGAGCAGGCAGCGCGTGTTGGGCACGGCGCCGAACCTGCGCAACTGATCGAGCCGGCTCCATTCCTGAAGAAGATCGGCAACGGCCTCCGACAGGGCGGGGGGCAGGATCGGGGCTTCAGCTTTTGAGTCGTCCGGGAAAATGACGCGAACCAGTGGCGCGGATGTTTCCTTGTCGCGCGGCAGAGGCGTGTTGGCCGTCAGGATCTCCCCAGGCAGCAGTCCGCGCATGGCGTGAGCTGCTGCTCGCGTCTCCTCGAACGCCAGGGGCGTCAGATCCTGCTTGCGCTCGGTGGCAGTTAGCAGGCGGGTCAGTTTGGACGCCTGATCCTTGTCCGTTGCCGCCACGGCGTCCCGCAAACGCTGCACCTGATGCGAAGCGCGAGGGCTGCGCGTTTCCAGCGCGGCGCGGGCGAGGGCAAGGACGATATCGAAGTGTTCCATAGAACGGGGAGACTCAGCGTGATGAACCATGCGCGCAATATGCCACAGATCGACACTACTATGCAATAGTCATGGCAAACTATGCACAATATTCGCACGAATATGCGATCGGCGCCGCGATCCCTAGCATTTTGGCCCGCGCTGACGCGAACGCTTGTTCCTCTGTTTTTCAAGAGCCGCCCGCCCACCGGAAGCCTTCCTTCGGGGCATGGTGGCCGTGGGAGCCCGAAAGGCTCCGGTGGTCGGGGCCTCCTTTGAAAATGGAGGAAACAACCATGCTCATCATCACACGCGAAAAGGCGGCGTCCTGCACCGACAGCGAGCTCCGGTCGCTGTTGAGAGTGCTGTTCAACGATCTGGCGAACGATACGCTGGACGAGATAGACCGGCGCTGCTGCCAGGCGTCGATCCAGACGATCCGGTCCGAGCAGGCGCACCCGCGGCGGGGCCACTAGCCCCGCCGCTCACTCGCGTTCCTGGTCACGGTCGCGCTGGTTGGTCTGCTCCTTGGCGACCTCGCGGTGTGCCTTGGCCATAGCCTTCAGACGGTCGTAGTAGCTTTGGCCGGTCGCAGCCTGCGTGAAAGCCTGCCGGTTCTCGTGCGAAACGCGCAAGGCGGCATACGCCTGCGCCCGGTCCTGACGAAGTTTGGCCCATTCGGCCCGCAATTTCGCGCGGTCTGCGCTGTGCGCGAGCACAAGCGATGAACGGTCGGCCTGAAAAGCGCGCGACCAGGTATGTAGTCTGAGCCGGTGCTCGGCATGGATCGGCGTGATGGCCTGGCGGATCGTGCGGCGTTGTCGGCTCTCAAGAGCCTCGCGGCGCTTGGTCTGCTCCTGCCCGAGAAGCTCCCTGCGCTTTTCGGATGAGAACAGGGCGCTCCAAAGGCCGCTCGCAGCCTGGAGCCTGTCCCCCTCGAAAGCACTGCGCCATGTTCCAATCATGCGAAAGACCGTGCGGAGGCGTCCAAGACGGGTCGCTTCATCCCGGGCCAACCGCGCCGCTTCCTCCTGTTCGCGCGCGCGGAGCTCGCGCCAGAGCGGCCGGAACTCCGCGAAGATCCCCTGCCGTGCCTTGGCTCGCGCGCGTTGAAAGGACTGCACGATCTCGCGGCGGCGCTCGATATGCGCGGCTTCAAACTCCGTCCACTCGCGGGCATGCCGGTTGACGACCGCTCGCATACGGGCCCCGACACCGCGCACCTGCTCCTGAAGCTGCGCGCGCAGCTGCTGGACCTTGGTCGGATTGTCGTTGGCAGCCTCGCGTACGAGCCGCTCGGCTTTCATGATTTGCCAGGGGATACCCTTTTCGGCGCGGGTGTATTCGCCGCGCGCGCGGGCTTCGTTATTGAGCACGCGATCTTCGCAGTAGATTTTGCCGCGCTCCTCCTCGTATCGCTGGGCCCATTTCGAGAGCTTCAGCTTCTCCTTGGAGCTGGAGAGCAAACGCCCGTCTCGCGAGGAGACACGGTTGACGAGGATATGGAGATGCGGGTGCGCGGAATCGTTGTGTGCGATGATCAGCGCCTGACGATCGCCGGCGCCGATGGCCTTCAGCGCCCCTTCGGCGGCAGCAAGCATTTGTTCGCGATCAAGGGATGCGGCCTCGTCCGGGTGCCAGGAGAGAACGAGGTGCAGAACGCTTTGTGCGCTCTTGCGGCCCGTGGCCTTGATGCCCGCCCGTTCTTTCAGGCGATCGGCGTCGAGGGCCGTTGCCGCCATGACGCGCCAGGCCGTCTCGGGATTGGATGAGGCGAGATTGCGAACGTCCGTCCACGCGACCCGCTGTCCGCTCGCTGCATCAATGTCGTGGAGAAGATATGCGGCGGCCCCTTTGAACGAGGCGCCCCGGATGAGCTTAGGAACCATAGCGCGACGCGACCTCGTCGAGCAGGGTGGTGAGGCGGCCGGCGATCGCCTGCCAGTAGGGCGGCAAGCCGCGGCCGCGATGAACGGCGCGCGCCAGCTGGTTGACGTTGTTGCCGATGGCGTTGAGTTCGCTCAAGAGCGCCGCATCGGCGCGGGCGCGCACGGGCTTGACCGCAAGCCCGATGGCCGCGCGGCGCACATACTCCGCTTCGGTTAGTCCGGTCGCTGCCGCTTGCGCGCGAATATGCTCGGCTTCCGCGAGGGTAAGCCGGATATTCATCTGCGCGCGGCGGCGCTCGTTCGGCTGCTTCACAGGGCGGCCTGTTGTTCTTCGCCTGGGGCCGGTCATTTCTCTCCTTCCTTTCAGAGCCCCCAACACACGGTCTCGCAAACTTCATTTGGGTCCAGGGCTGGCCCTGGCCGTGATGGAGCGGCGGACCGCTCCTCGCAGAGTGCAGAGACGGCGAGAACTGTCTCTGCCCTGGGTGGCCAGGGGCAGGGACGCTCCTGGCTCGGCGCCGGGGCCGAGACCCCGGTGCTGGGTTGAGGGGCAGGCACACGCCCCTCATCGCGGGTCCAGGGGGTGCGATTGCCCCTTGGGCCGAGAGGGTTGAGGGAGACGGGCAACGTCTCCTCACCAGATGAGCCGGAGGATGGGAGAAAGCAGGATTAGAAAGCGCAGCTTTCATCCTGATTGCGACCCCGAAGGCGGAGTTTTTGCATAGCAAAAACACATCTGGCTCCTCTTTAACGAGAGGAATTTGCCATAATGCGCCAAAGCGGATCAATTAAATTGAATAGTGAATGGAATCACGTCGCTGCAACACCGCAGCATATATGACCAAATCGGAGTCGCAATTGAAAACAACATACATGCTTATGTATGTGCGTGGCGGAAATGAAACGCTCAATTCGTATTCTCGTCTTTGATAAGGGTTGCGATAGCCTGGTCATAGGCCGAGCGGTCGCCAATACGCGCCCATTTATGGACGGCGTGCGGCGCCAGAGGAGGGATATGGTTGGGGGCCAATTCGCGATCCACGCCTTCAATCGGGTATCCATGATAGAAGCGCGCGATCCACGGCCGGAAGTGCGGCAGCATGCTGTTGTTGGAGTTGAAAGGCATGGGGAAGTTCGTTTCGAGATAAGGGAGGCGATTGCCAGAGACATTGATGAACCGGCATGTCGTGGTCAGAAGATCGGGAAATGCCAGACATGAGAGCGCGCCATCGGCGTATTCCGGGATCATTCGCCGAGACAGCGTGATCGCAGCGTCCGGCCAATTAAACACTCTGGTTCCCGTCGAGGTGACCATCAGATATCCTGACAACAGACGCACGAAAACATCCCGGCCGATCGCCACGCAGTCAAAGATCTCGTCCCCCAGATAATTCTTCGTCAAGTCCGCCCTAGAAGGCCGCACAGCCAGAATGTCGACGGGGCCAAAGCCATCCGTCACCTTGCCGATTTCTATGAACAACAGCCAGGGATGAATGGTGAGCTCTGCGATATGCTTGACCTCGCGCTGCGGGGGTACCTCGCAGAACATCAGCCCGTAGACGGAATGGCTCAGTAAATCGTGCAGAGCCTGTTTCTGGTCAGCACTGTAAGTACCGGGCCGTAGCGCGCGGATCATCGCATCCCGCAGGTATCCCTCCTGCTGTTCAAGCAGTACATGGCGGATGGCGTCGGGCAGCAGAGATTGATCGAGCGATCTGATGAAAGCATCGACATATTGAAACTTCCGATCTCCGAGGATGCTCCTGTAGCCGAGCCAATGTTTGAGATCGTCTTTGGTGAGCGTCTTGCAGTCGCGCCCTGCGATGGCGATCTTGAGCTTCTCCATGCCAAAGCCGGTGTGCTGCTTATAGAGCAGCAGGATCTGCCGCGCGGTTTCTTTCATCGCATCCGGAAACACAAGGCTTGATCTGTCGTGAAGGGGCATCGCCGCGGGCTCTTTGCCTGGTCGCTCGGTCGCGGGGCTGCGCCGGGGGGGAACAGTCTTCCCCGTGATCTTTCCGGGCGGATCACCTTCTTTGTTGCTCATAGCCGTCGGTCCGTTGGTGGGCGTTCGGCGAAGAGAAGACAGCAACATGAAAACTTCAACACAAAAGACGCTGGGGGCGACCAACCTTCGTGACTGGGCGCCCGACGAGCTGTGCGATGAAGCCGAGCAGGTGGGCGCTCTGACCGCACTTTGCTTCGGCAAGGGCGCGCTCGACCTTCAGGCGCAGTCGCGCCGGGGGATCGCCGTTGAACGTATCGGCGAAATCCAATTCCACGAGATCATCCCCAACAGCCTCACAAAGCAAGACATCGAACGCGTCGCGCTCCGCGTCGGGCACGATGCGGCGATGGCCTACTTGCTGCGCCGCGTGCTGGAGGACGGCGGCGATCTCGCCATTCCGGACATCGATGCGCTCGCGCGCAAAGCCATGCGCTGAAACGTGAACGAACAGACCCAGTCAATTGCAGCGGAGATGGATATCAATGTCGATTTTCAGCAAGAGAGGCCAGCCCAAGCCGCCCACGCTGAAGTGGAAGATCGGCCTGCATCCGGACGACGACGCCGAATTCAAGAAGGAGGAGGCGGAGCGGGCGTGGGAGTACAAGGGCGCCTTCGCAGCTCTTGTGATTACGCTGCTGTGCCTCACCGTCATCAGCGGGTTTATGACGTTCGAAGGCGTTCTGGCCGAACGTGAACGCGACATCGGCCTGGATTTCGATGCCGTGGTGCACGCGGTCCTCGTCGCGACGGCCGTGACCATGACACTCTTTGTCGGCTGGCACATCATCCTGAGCCTCACGCCGCGTATGCGGCGGGCGTACCTCCGCCTGACAGCGTACGTGTTCGCCATCTTCTTTACGGCTTGGGCGCTCGCAGTATCGACCTGGTACAATTTTGTCGGCCTGTCCGGGCACAGCTCGCTGATCATGTACATGGCCGAGGCCGTCGATCGCATGAGCGGCGCGGTCGATGCCGTCACGGCGCAGGCTTCGCAGGCGCGCGCCGTCATCCCGGCGCTCGACTCAGTGGCGGCCAGCACCTGCGCCTCGTATCAGGGCGAAGTCACACAAGGGCTTGGAACGGGCGGCAAGGGCGTCGGCGCGTACAGCCAGGCTCTCTTGAGTGCCTGCACGGCGACCCAGAAGGCCGTGGACGGCCTGAAGGCCACGGCGGCCAAGTCCGAGGAGGAAGCCGTTCGGCTTGGGGAAACGCTGCGGACGCTTGCCTCGACCGTCGTCGATCGCAATCTCTCGATCCTGAACCGGGAAGATGCGTTCCGCAAAGGCGCAGCGGACGTTGATACGCTTCTGCGGAGCGTGCGCAACGCTGGTCTGCGCAAGACCGCCGAGGCGTCGCTGGCGGCTCTGAAGTCGAGCGTTCCTGACAGGCCGGTCGACGGCGGCACGTTCGGCGTCAAGCAGCGCGCGCTGCTGGATGGGCTCCGTCAGCAGATGACCGGTGCGATCTCCGCTCTCGAAAGCGTGCTCGCCGGCATGAGCGACGATGGCGCCGGAGCGTTCAAGCGTGCCGAGCGCCTGACCCTGACCGATGTTTCGCGTCTCTACATCCTGCGCTCGATCCCCAACCTGGCGCTGGCTGTCGGCATCGACGTGTTTCCGCTCGTGATGATGGCCTTCCTGGAGCTTGCGGCAGCGGGGAAGCGCCGCCGCAAGGTCAGGAGCGACTTCAATGGCTTTCTCGATCTCGACCAGACGCTCGCCGAGGGGCTTCTCCGCAAAGACCAGAAGGGCGGCCCGCGTGGCGGATGAAGGATGAAGCAACTGAGCGGGCCAAGCACCCCGCTCCGCCCCCTACACAGGCAATGAAGGACAAGACCAATGGTGAAACCTCTAAAGTATCTCGGCCGCGGGCTCATGCTCGGATCGCTCACGCTCATCACGGGCTCTGTCTTCGGCGTCGCCGCTTATGCCGTCGCGCATAAATTCATTCCGCCGGATGATCCGTTCTGGGTCGATGCGCGCTGTGCACTCGGCATCCCTATGCAGTCTGACACTAAATGCGTGCAGGAGGAGCAGGCTCGCCTCACGCGTGAGATCGATGCCGTCACGCGCAAGAGCCGAGAGATCGAAACCGCGCTCGGCGCCCAGCTCGACGCGGCCAAGAAAGCCAAGGACGATGCCGAACGCGCGGCCGCCGGTCAGGACATGGTGTTCGTCAGCGGCGGGGCGCACAACGGCAAGACGCTCGTCGTGGGCGTTCTGTACCGCGACGCTGCCAAGCGCACGGGGCTCTTACGCGCTTATTGCTGGGCCATCCGGGATGAGGGCGGACTAGACCCGCGCGTCGCCCTCGCCCGGCAGGAAGCGGACGGGCGCATTGTCGTTCTGCCGCCTGACCCCATGCAGATGGCAGACTTCCAGTGGACCGAAACGGACCTCGTGCAGGCCCGGGCTCTCTGCCCGTGGACCCAATAGGGGCACCCCTATGGCCGGAGAAAGTAATAGCCAACAACCAATCCTGCGGCCGGCCCTCCTTCTGGCCGGCCTCGTCTACGTCGTCTTCGAGATGAGAGCACTCGACGGGCTGCCGTCCGACTGGCAATCGATCTGCTGGCCCGCCGCGATGATCGCGATGGCATTGTTGGGGGGCAGAGTAGGGCTCACTCTCGCACGCGAAGCATTGAAACTGCCGCGCCTCATCAAGATGCTCGGCAAGAAGATCAGCCACGGCTCGGCGCGATGGGCGACGCGCGACGATGCGCGGAAAGCCGGGCTCTACAAAAACAGGGGGCTCTTTCTCGGCGTCCACGAGGGCCGCGTGATCCGCTACGAGAACGAGACGCATACGCTTGTCGTCGCTCCGACGGGCGCTGGCAAAACTGTGACCGTGGTGATGCAGCAGCTTTTACTCTCGCAGGAGCCGATGCTCGTCACGGATATGAAGCGCGAGCTTGCCGTGCAGACGGCGCGCGCGCGGAGGGACATGCTTGGCCACCGGCTCGTGACGTTGAATCCGCTGGAAGGCTTTGGCTTTGCGGAGGATGCCTACAATGTCTGCCAGCTTGTGCTCGATGCCTTCGCCGCCTCGCCGGAGGATGCCATTGC
>Ga0164243_10001747_pt1 | contig 36437 bp, 41 predicted proteins | sample OricompcompostOP_FD_108781 | JGI IMG/M metagenome (GOLD analysis project Ga0164243, IMG submission 108781) | Organic Plus compost microbial communities from Emeryville, California, USA - Original compost - Organic plus compost (OP) | ecosystem: Engineered > Solid waste > Mixed feedstock >...
GCCGAGGTGGTCCCATGACTGGCAAACTCATCAGCCAGCTGGTCCCATCAATGGCAAACCAGTGGTCCCATCCTCATGGCAAAACCAGCCCCAAAGTGGTCCCTTCACGCTGGCAAACGACATTAGACGCCTCGCCGTCAAGCGGCACAGGCAGGCCGGTGAAGTGATTGGTGTCTGGCATATCTAGGTCCTTCTCCCCGAGCACGACAAAGGGCGACGACCGCTCCACTGCGATCGCCGCCCCTGTCGAAAGACTGATTAGCTGAACTTGATGACGAGCTTCCCTGCCGAGCCCGCGCACTTCAGATAGTCGCTGCGACCCGAGCCGCTAACCATGAACCCGCGCGCCGAGCCCGACGCAAGCGCCGAGATCCAGGCGCTAGGTAGCTGGTATTTCACGACCTGGCCGGGTGCCAGCTTCACCGAGTGCATCGTGCCTATCGGTGAAGGTTTCGCCTTCGACGTTTCGTTGTGCAGGTTCACATGCGCCGGGACGCCGCGGTTCCAGCCCGAGCCGTCCTTTGTGCGGGACAGGTACAAGGTCATCGACTTGACCGTCTTCCCCGAGCAGGCGTCCGCGATCTTGGTCCCGTAGAACCAGCCGCCGCGCCAGTTGCCGCGGCCCGTCCAGTCGCCCTGCCACACGTCCCCGTCCTTCTGACCGCTGGAGCGCCAGGAGCCGCGCGAGTTCGGGGTGATCGTGACCGGCTTCGGTACCTTGTGCGTCGGAGGCTTCGTTGAGGTAGGCGGCGCTGATGACCCTGAGCCTGGATCAGTCGAGCGCCGCAGGTACAGGTCGACGCGACCGCCGCCCTGATCCTTGAACCACACCGAGTCCGCCTGAAGAAAGCCACTCGGAGCCGCTGCCGTCCCGAAGGTCACCCGGGTGCGGATATTCTCCAGACGCGTCACATCGTCGTTGACCGCCTCCGCGAAGTCGGTCGTGTCGTTGAGTGCGTCCTGGATCGGGTCCAGGGCCTCGTCAATGAGCGCCTGAAAGTCCGTGTCCTGCGTCGCGGTCGTTCCGGTGACGATGATCTGCCCGGCCACCCGCTCAACGATGACCGTCTGCCCTTCCTGCCGGTTCGTGTACGACCCCGAGCAGGGGACGTTGAGGATGGGATCGGCGCCCCACTCCAAGGACACCGTCCCGTCCTCGTTGACCGCCGCCACGCGGGCAATGAACTTGCCGTCCTGCTGAGAGTGCAGCAGTGCCGCCAGATCCTCGGACGGCGCACCGTAGTTAGGCATCAGGCACCCTCCCCGCCGAGGTCGTCGTCCGACTCGTCAGGCACGTCCCACACCGAGCCGTCCTCCAGGGCCATTTGCGCCCGGGTGTCGGCTTGCAGGTTGCTGCCGGTGAGGCTGTAGGTCACCGAGTCGAGGATGACCCGCACACCGTCGACCACCAGCACGTCGCCCGGCTCGATGAGCGGGTTGTGCCCGCTGTCAAACGTCACTTGCTGCCGCAGCCCGATCCGCTCGGCCAGCTTCGCCCGCCCAGCCTCCGCGCACTGCGCCTCAGTGAGCAGCAGCGACGACGTGTAGCGGTACACCACCGGGCCGAAGCCGCCTTGGGAGATCGGCCGCGCGTAGTAGGTCGGAGATTCCGGGTCGGTGTCGCGGACAATCACCGGGCCAACCGACAGACCGTCCACACTCGCCCCGGTCACGATGACCGTGTTCGCCACACCATCCGCCGTCAGCTCGGTACTCCGTGACACCAGCAGGCCGCCGCGCCCGCGCTTCACCTCGACCACCGGATCGTTCTGCAACGTCGGCGTCGGTATCACCAACAGGCCGCCGTCAGCGTCAGCGATGACCCGCGCGCCGATCGCCGCCGCGACCGAGGTGGACGATCCGTCGCCGTCGATGTAGTCCCACGGCGTCGTGTCGATCATCACCTCAGGCACCGACGTGTCGCTCTTGGCCTCGATGCGCGGATCCCAGGAGATCGAGGTTGCGTCGCCCAGCACCGGCTCGGCAGCGCGGCGCAGAGCGTCGCCCGCGGTCGTCGCCGGGTAAGTCGTCGGTCGCTCCAGCTCAGCGCCGACCAGGAACGACTCGTACGACTCGGCCTCTACCTCGACCACCGATCCCGGCAGATCACCCTGCGACGCCGACGTGACCCGGTACAGCCCGAAGCTCAACAGCTCAACGTCGCCCCGGGCGAACTGGATCCCGTGCCGCAGACGTAGCCGGGTGTTCAGCGGGTTGATACTCGACCAGTCCGCCGACACCCCGGCCAACGTCAGCGACGCCTTCCAGTGCACCGAGTCCGACAGGCTCCGGGTCACTGTGCCCTCGACCAGGCGGGCCGTCTGCCACGTCCGGCCGTCGTTGGTCCACAGGATCTCGTTGGCCCACTGTGTCGCCTGAGCGCCGAGTCGCGCTTTGAACCGCTCGGAAACGTCAGAGCGCATCACGTCACTCCTTACGCAGTCAGGGCGTCCTCCCAGGTCGGGAACACCTGGCGCGCCTGAGCCCACGTACCGGACACGCGCCGGAAGTCGGCCCAGCTGTTGCCCGGGATGAACAGCGCCTCACCCTCGACGGGCGGCCGCTCAACCTCTACGAAGTCGGCAGGGAGCACCTGGTCCTGCTGCTTCACAGACCCAGGCCGCGTCCGACTGAGTGACGAGAAGACGACGTACATGTCCTCCACGTCGTAGCCGGGCCGCGTCTGCACTAAGACGACTCCCGAGGTGATGACCGCCTGCAACGCCTTCCGCGTGGCCGCATCCGGGACGTAGAACGACCAGGACCCAGAGGCTGCGCTGAAGGTGTCGAACGTCACCGCCGGGTACGGGGTGCCGCGCACCGCCTGCGTGTCAACGCGGCCGTCGTAGGAGAACTCAGGCACCTCGGTGGCCGTCACCTGGACCTGGAGCGACGGGTCGCTGATCGACTTCAACCACACCTCGCGCAGGCCGGTGGGCGCCGCCGTCTCAACAGTTACTAGATCGGTCCGGTCGCCTTCGGTGCCGTCCTTGTAGACGGGCACGGCGTACCAGGAGACGACTTGCCCGCACGGGGCCTCACGGTCGTACGCGTACGCGACGCCACCCACAGTCAGCCGGGGCGAGCCGCCGCGCACCGGGGTGCCGTCCTCCCGGAAGAATCGAATCGCTTTGAGATCGAGCGGCCAAACCGGTTGGGTGTACTTCTCGGAGTGTGAATCCCCCGGTTCACCGAGCCACCGGTAACCGACCTCATCGTCCGCCGGGGTGTCGCCGCTGAAATCCACCGGATTGGTGCCCTCACAGAACCCCATGTCATCCACCCAGACATGCACCGAGGGCGCGTTCGGCAGGTACAGGTACAAGACCGCGTTACCGGTGTTCGTGGCGGTCGCCGTCACCGTGTGCTGCACCCACTCGTCGCGAGGGAAAGTCGAGTAGTTCGCCCCGTTAATTGCTGGTAGCGCACCAGCCACCCGCACGGCGTAGCCGGAACCAGCGCCGCCAGTCGACGGATTCCAGATCCACGCAGAGAACGTGTACGTCTTGCCAGCCTCGACTGGCACGGTGAACTGCGCGTCAAAGCCACCGTTGCCTTCGCCCGAGTCCAGGAGCAGCGATTGCTCGCCGCTGCGCGCCCTGGTCATATCCAAGGTGCCCGTCGCCGTCGATGCGAGGGAGATCCCGCCCAGGCCGTACTCGAAACTCGGGTCGGATAGGAGGTTGACGGCGAGGGGTGAAGGGGGGGTTTGGTAGCTCGCCCGCAGCAGCACGCCGCCGTTCGGCTCGTCCACCGTCGCGGTCAGCTTGCCGTCCGGGCTAGTGACCGACTCCGGGAGCGACGGCTTCGACGCGTTCGGGTTGACGATGTATGGCACCTAACCAACCTCCAGGAATCGAGAGGCGGGGGAGCGCCGCACCCCGGAGGGATGCGACGCCCCGCCCCGCTCACTTCTTGCGCGCGGTCTTCGCGCCCTTCGCCGCCTTGCGGATCTCGTCCTGCGACACCTTCCGCGCCCTCTGGATCAGAACCTCACCAGTCCACGGATTCGTCACCGCGACATAGATGGGCTGGTTCTTCTTCTCCTGGGCGGCAGCGTGCGCGGCCTTCGACTCAGGCACGACCAGGCGGGCAAGCCGCTGCTTGGCCGACTTCGTGAGCTTGGCCGAGGTCGCCTTCTGCTGCTTCGCCAGCTTCCGGTCCCGCTTCTCTAGGGACTTGATCCGGGCCTGCGCCGACTTCACCGACTTGTCATAACCGAGCGCCGACGACGCGAACAGGCTCGTCTCGGAGGCCACCTTGTTCAGCTGCGCCTGCACCGAGTTGAGCTTGTGGATCATCGCCCCGCCGCCGCGGAGGATCGCCGTCGAGGCTGCCAGGCCGGTGTCCGGGCCAGCGTCAACCAACTGCCGCAGCATCGACCCGTTGAGGCCGCGCTTCTTCAGCAGCTTCAGGTTCGCCAGGAACTTCTTGGCGTTCGCGACCTTCTGCAACATCGCCTTGATGAGCAGCTGCGGAGAGGCCGCATCCAGCGACAGGGCGCCCGAGTCGAGGACCGACTGCTTCACCCCGGCCCGGAAGTCCGCCCGCTCCTGCTTGGCTTGCTTCAGCCGCTCCTTCGCGTCCGGCAGCAGCTTCTTGGCGATCTGCTGCCGCTCCGCCGCGATCTTCGCGAGCTTCTTCGTCGCCTTGCCGTAGCGTGCAACGAACCGGTCCACCGCCTTGTCCACGCCGCCCTTGGTGTTCAACCGGCGGGCAGCCGCCAGCTTCTGCTCGGCGTCGGTCAGCTTCCGGTTGACCTTCCGGTACGCCTCGGTGTCCTTCTTCAGACCCTTCAGCGCCTTCCGGTACCGCTCGACCTGCTTGGTGTACTTCGCCACCAGGTTCGCGCGGATCTGTCGGTTGTTCGCCGTGAACACCTTCGACACTGCCGCGCGCAGGTCCTTGTTGGACACGACCTGCTCGCCGCCGTTGAAGTTCACCAACTCTGGGCCGGCCTCACCGACGACAGCCAGACCCTTCTTGGCGCGCTTGGTGCCCTTCTTGTACCAGTTGAGCCGCTGCGAGTGCGCCCAAGCGGCCGCGGGGGAGCCGTACCGCTGCTTGATGTACGACAGACCCCAGCGGATCTGGGTGATCGGGTTCGTCCGCCAGTCAGGCCCAGCCGCTGCCATCTTCGACCCAGGCAGCGCCTGCGGGATGCCGTACGCGCCCGAAGACGGGTTGGTCGCGTTTACGCGCCAGCCCGACTCCTTGTTCCAGAGCTTCTGCAACGGACCGAACTGATCCGGACCCCAGCCGTACTGCGCCAGCATCGCCTTCGCGGCCTGCTGGACCTTGCCGACCGCAGCCCCAGCGAACCCGCCGCCGTCCGGCTGGAGGCCGAACAGCTTGTTCGCCGCCGCGTGGACCAGCGTCGAGGCAACACCCCGCGCCAGGCCGCCGAGCATCTTCGGGTCGGGCAGCGGCACCTTGTTGATCAGCTTGTCGAGAATGTGCTTCTTCGACCAGCGCAGGATCGCGCCGAGGATGCCGCCGCTACCGCCGCCGCTCAGCGATGCGCCGTTCAGGTAGGCGAGCGACTGAGCCCGGTCGGCAGCGTTGCCGAATGGCCCGGGCACGTTGACCTCAAAGTGCAGGTGCGGCCCGGTCGAGTGACCCGTCGAGCCGACGAGGCCGATCGTCTGCCCGGCCTTGACGTGCTCGCCAGCCTTCACCAGCAGCTTCGACGTGTGGCCGAAGACCGCCTGGATGCCCGAGGCGAACCGCTCAAAGATTGCCTGGCCGAAGCCGTGACCCCAGCCTGTGTAGACGATCGTGCCGTCCTCGGGGGCATAAATCGGCGCGCCCATACCAGCGGCAATGTCGACACCGGAGTGCCCGGCGTAGTTGTTGCTCAACCGCTTCGTGTTCGTCGGCCAGACGATGCCGCCGCCAGCGAAGCCCTGCACCAGGCGGGCCTTGCCACGCTTCAGCGCCTTTCGGAACGCATCGAGTCGATGCGGGCCGCCAGCCTTCGCGACCGCCTCCTGGTCGAACACGACCTCGCCACGGTGTACGACCCCGGCAGGCTCGTACTTACCACCGTGCCCGGTGTAGCCGCCGGACGAGTAGCCCTTGACCGCGAACCGTCCGGCCGATGCCCGGCCACCACCGCCCTTGCTGCTCGCATGGCGGCCGCCGACGTGACCCAGCTTGTCAATGTGCAGGCCGAGATGCAGCTTGTCCGACACCCAGTTGATCGCGCCGATCAACTTGTTGATCACGTTGTCGATCACCCAATTGATCGGCTTCGCGAACAGTGACTTGATGCCTGCCCAGACGATCCCCAGCTGCCTGACGAGACCCTTGATGATCGTCACCAGGGCGTCCTTCAGCCCACCGAAGATCTTCGTCAGACCCTGCTTGATCTCCTTGCCGTTGCCAGTGAAGATGCCGTGCAGGACGTGCAGGATCCCACTGATCACCTTGACCGAAGCCCGCAGGATGCCGACCGCCGTCTTCAGGGCGTTCCCGAAGGTCTTCGCCCACAGCGGGAGGATCTTCTTGATGATCGGCAGGAAGGTGTCGCCCATCTGCTTGATCACCGGGGCGATCTCCCGGAACAGCTTCTTGATCCCGGGCAGGTTCGCGCGCACCTGGGCGCCGAACATCTTCACCGCGCTGATGATCACCGGGATGAGCCGCTGCCCGACACGGACCAGGGCCGACGCGGCCGGTTTCACCGCGGCCAGGAGCCCGCCGAAGCTACCTCCCAGCCCTCGCTTGCCGAGGCGCTTGGAGAGCCCGGAAATGAAGGGCATGACCTTCGCAGAGATAATGTCCGCGAATTTGCTCAGGCCGTTGATGCCTGCGGTGATGAACGGCTTCAGAGCCGTGATGATCTTGGCGAGACCACCAGTGATCGACGCCTGGAGGTTGCCCCACGCACCTTCAATCGTTTTGGTCGACGTTGCGGCGTCCTTCGCCGCCTTCGTGCCGCCGGTCTGGGCGATCGCCTTGTTGAACTCCTCGGCGGTGATCTCGCCCTTCGCCATTGCGTCGCGGAAGTTGCCGACGTATGCGCCGTTCTTCTTCAGCTGCTTCTGCAAGATGCCGGAGGCACCAGGGACCGCGTTCGCCAGCTGGTTCCAGTTCTCCGTCGTCAGCTTGCCCGCACCGGCCGTCTGGGTGAGTACCAGCGTCATCGACTGGAACGTCTCGGCGTTACCGCCAGCGACCGCGTTCAGGTTGCCCAGCGATTCAACGAGACTGTCGGCGTGCTTGATGCCGTTCGCCGCCAGCTGGGCGGTCGCGTTCTGGATAGCGTCCAGGTCGTACACCGTTCGGTCGGCGTACTCCTGCGACACCTTCGTGAGCCGCCGGGTCTCCTTGACGCTGAGGCCCGCGTACCGAAGCGTCTGCTTGAACTTGTCGGTGGCATCCGACTGGTTGATCGCCTCGTTGAGCTGCCCGGACAGGAGCGACCCTGCGCGCGACGCAATACCAAGTAGCGCGCCGCCAGTGAAAACGCCCTTCACCGTGTCGCGGAAACCGCCGCCGAAGCGGTGCCCGGCTTCCTTACCGGACTTATCCGCGATGCGCTCGGAGTCGCGACCGAAGTTGCGGATCGCGTTGACGCCGCCAGCCAGCCCTGCCTTGATCTTGGCGCCGAAGCCGCGATAGGAGCGGCCAGCGTTCTCCGTTGCGCGCTCGGCTTCCTTCAGCTCCCGAGTGCTGCGCTCGATCTGGTCGGCGTTGACCCGCTCCGCTCGGGTCAGCTCGCGGTTCGCGTTCGCGAGGTTCTGCTTCGCCTTCTCGACCCGCAGCTCCGCCGACAGTAGCTGCGAAGTCTTGGCCTTGCCCGAGGAGCGAAGCTCCTCCAGCTTCGCCTCCTCGATGCGCAGCTTGGCCGTAGCCTCCTGCTCGGTCCGCCGCGCCTTCTCCACGGCCGCCGCCGTGCGCTTGGCGTCAGCGGCAAGCTGCCGCTCCAGCTCCTTCAGTGACTGCCCGCCGTCCGCGGCGCCCTTGCCGATCGCCTTGCCGAGGTCGAGGCCGATCGACTTGCCCGCCTTCGCGACTGCGCCGGAGGACCGTTTGAGTTCGGTATCGAGAGACTTCCCGATCGAACCCATCACGGGCATGATCGAAAGTACGGCCTTGCCGACCTCTACGCCGTGTCCTTCAGCCATGCGGGACCCTTTCGCCAGCAACGGAAAAGGGGCGCCCCAGCACCGCCGTGTTATAGGCACGCGCGGTCGCTTGGGACGCCCCTCCGCGTCAGAACAGCGGGGCCATACCGAGCCGAGCAGACAACTCGTCAATGCTCAGCACGTCGCCCCGAATCACTCGCTTCTCAGGCCGGAAGCCAGGCCGCTCGATCGGCTTCGGCTTATCCGCTCGGCTACCGCCCGAGTTCTGCCACGCCAGAACGTGGATGCCGTCCGCGATCGCAGCCAGCAGCTGGGCCTCGATCGTCCACGGCGCGTCCTCCTCGTTGTCGAGTGACGCCCGGAAGATCGCCGTCCCCTGCGGGGCCTCACGGACGAACGCCAAGAGATCCCGCCATGACATACCGTCGTCTGTGCCTACTTGGCTCAGTCGGAACCCGCGATCCAGCAGGTCCCGCCGCACCGCGTCCTCGTGTTCGTCAATGAACACGCACAGACCCATTACGTCATCGACGGCGGGCGTTATTTTCCCTCGACGGCCGCCTCAAACCACGCGTTGAAGAACTTCACCGTCTCGGAGAACTCGCGCTCCTGCTCGTTGCCGTCCTCGTCGGTGTAGGTCTCGATAGCGGCCAGCTCGTCCTCCGACAGCTTGCTCTCCATGAGGTCGTAGGCAATGTCCAGCTCGGACTTGTGGCGCAGCTTGCGCATTTCCCGGCTGGAGATCACCAGATCCGGAACCTCGACCTCGGCGCCGTCATCGAACTTGTAGGTGAAAGCCATAGTTGGTGGTCCTTTCCTTGCTCAGTTGATCAGTTGGTGGTCGGTGATGAGAGAGGGGAAGCGGCGGGGCAGGTGACCACCAGAAACCCGCCCCGCCGCAAAGTCAGAGACAGCTACTCAGCCGCGGATCAGGCCGCTGCGACAACTTCCTCGATGTACTCGACGGAGCTGTTGCCGGCCTCGTCCGGGTACGCGGTGATCGTGATCCCGTACTGGACCGCAGCACCGCGCTGGTAGGCAATGTCCTCGTTCTCGGTGATCTGGGCGTTGCCCAGCTTCACGCGCCGAGCACGGCCTGCGTCGAACATCTCGAACACGAAGCACCGAGGCGGCAGCGGAGCACCGTTACGCTTGACGGTGATCAACTCGCCCATACCGGACCCCGAGTCGGCCGGGGTCACGACGACGTTCTCCTCACCGAAAACCTCGGCCAGCACGTCCGGGTCACCGGACTGGATCAGAGCGAGGCTCCAGGTGTCGGTCACGTCGGTCTGCAAGACCCGAACGATCTTGCCACCCCACTCCCGGATCTGCTCCGAGTCGCGGGTGTAGCTGTTGGTCAGGCCGTCCTCCGAGACGTACCCGAGCGCACGCTGGTCCTGCGTCGGCAGGGCAGTGGTGGCGTCTTCGGGAATCTCAGCGCCGACCGGGAACGAGAAGACCGCCCCGGCAACGTTCGGACGACCAGAGAGCACCTGAGCGGTGTTGTTTGCACCCATAGGTCATCTAGTCCTTACTGCTCAATCAACCGGGTAGGCCCGGTGTGTAACGGTCAAGCGCGCAAAGCGCCTCGGCTGCCCGTCATCGGGCGCCACGTCCTGCGGGTAGGTCGCAACCTGCACGTCAGCGATCACGGCCGAGTTGGCAAGCTCCAGCAGGCCCACAACGAGCGCGGCGAGGTTGTCCGCCTCCAGCTCGTCGCCCAGCGACGCCCACACGTTCACGTCGACCGTCGATCGGGTGAACGAAGCGTTGAGGGCGTAGCCGCCACGGTTGGCGAACTGCACCACTCGGTCCGGGCGAGGGTTCGGCACCGTGCGGCAGACGGTGACGCCTTGCGCGTACGACTCGGATCGCTTGGCAAGCTCGGCACGCAGATACGTGCACAGCTCCAGGACAAGCGCCGAGCGCAGCACAAGATCAGGCATGTCTGCTCCGGTTCAGGCCGACCGCCATAGGGGCGTCGTTCGCCTCGACGGCCAGGCCGTAATCCACGTCAGCGACCACCCGGACAACCGCCCGGTCGGTCAGCGCGCGCTCCAGGTGGAGACTGTCGCGATAGCGTCCGGTCCTCACCGGGGCGGCGTCCTTGACGTTCTGAAGGACCTGTTCGCCCTTCTTCTCCAGCGCCGCGTACATCGCGTTGCTCGTCAGGACCCGCCCGATGTTGGCGTGGTTCAGCGTCAGCTTGTTCCTACGTGCCACGGCTCACCCCTCGGTGATCCGAAGCGCGACCTCCACGCCGCCGGGAGCCTCCGGGTCGAACGGTGACTGCCAGTCGAATGGCTCGCCGTACACCTCGTACTCGACGCCACGCACCCGCGCCCGATCCTCGGACGTGATGCCTGCGTTGTGGTACGGCATATAGACGACCAGGGCGACCTTCGTCAGGTCCCGGCCGACCAGCCACGACTCGTCAGACGGACCCATACCGACCGCGCAGAACGGGAAGTCAACTTCGACCGGATGCGCCGGATCGGGCACCTCCTTGCCACTGAACGGATCGGTCTTCGTGCCCGGCGTCAGGATCGTCACGGTCTCTCCGGCCGGGAACCGCTCGGCAGCCGCCTGGATGTCGGTCTCAGTTGGTGTCGTCGCCATTCAGCGCCTCCAACTTGTCCCGTGCCGCTTGCGGCGTCGTGTCGATGCTGAACGCGCGCTTCGTCGCTGACTTGCACAGCCCTTGCAGCGTGGTGATCTCGTCAGGCCAGAACAGCCCCGAGCGGTGCGTACGGGTGTCGTACGTCTCCTGGTGGGAGAACGGCCCGGTCGTGTCCTGCTTGGTCACCAAGGCGCCGCTGCCCGCGTCGTTCCACCGGAGGATCGCCGCCCGCAGAACCGCCTTCACCTGAGCCCGCACCTGCGGGTCGGTGGAGTCGGCAATGCACGGGGCGACGCCGATCGCCATAGCGGTCGCGTCCTCGATCATCGCCTCGGCCTTCGCCCCGTCGATCGTCGCGAACGGGGCCAGGTCCTCGGGTATCAGGAAAGGCTCAGCCATGCGTCCTCCGATAGGTCAGACACGCAAAGAGCCCCCGAGGCGTCTAAACCTCAGGGGCTCTTGCGATGGGCTCAGATCAGGCCGCGGTGTCGGTGAACTTGATCAGGCCGTGATGCAGCGCCGCGCCGAACTCCAGGCCGATCTCGCCGTACAGCTGAACGCGCTCGGCCGCACCGTTCTTGGCCAGCGGCTCAGCGAAGAAATGGCCCTTGCCCGGGATCTCCAGGTAGACCGGGGCCAGCTCGTTCAGCGAGGCAACCACCAGCTTGTCGGCAGGCATGTACCGGTCAAGCATGATGTTCACCCGGCCGAAGTCGGTCTCGATGGTCTGCAAGTTGACCCCGCCGACGTTCCGGGAGACTTCCTGGTAGTTGCGGTCCTTGATGAACAGCTTGGTCAGCGCCCGCTTCAGGGTGCTGTTGGTGATCAAGGTCCGGGTCTCACCCTCGACCAGGCCGCCGTTGTCCCAGACCATCTGCATCAGGTCCAGCACGTCGTCCTCGGTCAGAGCGGCAGCGAAGGTCCCAGAGCCCGAGTCGAACTCGACCTCGACCACGTTGGACTTGGTGGTGCCGTTGACAACCTGGCCGCGCTCGATCGCCTCGATCAGACCGCCGGTCTTCCGCGGCGAGCTGTTGTCGGACGGCAGGGTCCGCTGACCGGTGATGAAGCCCTTCTCAACGTCGCGAGCGACCTGCTTCAGCGCCTGCGCAACCTGCCAGGACAGCTCATCCTGAACCGGCTGCGCGCCGAGAACGGACTTGCCACCAGCGACGGTGCCAACGACGTTGGTCGCGGCCAGCTTGGTGTAGCTGACCTCGGCCGCTTCCTGGTGGATCTCCAGGACGTTGTAGTCGTTGCCACGGACCCGGCCCTCAGCCTGCGGGGCGTTCGCGCCCTCGGTGCGCTGCCGGGAGTCGTCGGCATCGCGCAGGTCGTAGGTCTGCCAGGTGAAAACAGTGCTGCCGTTGGCGCTCCTGCCGCCGGTCAGGCCGCCGATAGCGGACAGCAACGGGGTGTCCTCGGGGCTGACCCCGTGAAGCTCACCCACGAAGTTCGGCAGGTTGTAAGTGGTGCCCTGCCCGGTGATTCCAGCCATTACGTCTTACCTCACTTGATGTTCAAAGTGGAGCGCCCCACCAGGGGCTCAAAGCGGACTACTTGGTCTGACCAGCCGCGAGATCCGCGAGCATGTTGGCCTTCTCGCGCATCGAGGTGGCGAAGTCGCCCGCCTGCTCGGCCGCACGCGCCCGCTCCTGCGGGGTCGGCGGCTTCGGCGGGGTGCTGCCAACACCCGGCACGACCATGCGCTGCTGCTCAGCCTCGGCTTCAGCGCGGAACGCCAGCACCTTGTCAGCGAAAGCGGCCAGGGTCTCCTCGTCGCCGGTCTCCGGCAGGAGGTCAGCAGGGACACCCTTCGACGCCGCCACCCGGTAGCGGGCAGCCTCTGCGGCGCGCTCGTCCGCCTGCTTCTTGATCTCCTCCATCTGCTCGGCCAGCGTCTTGTACTCGGCGCCCTGCTTCTCGATCTGCGCCTTCAGCGCATCACGCTCATCAGCAGCCGCCTTGTTGGCCTTCGCTCGCTCCTCCCACTTACGGGCCTCGGCCTTCCAGTCGATCTCCGAGCCGGACTGTGCAGTCTGGGCCGCGGGAGCCTGGGGAACCTCGGTCTCAGTGTTCTGGGCAGTGTCAGACATAGGTATTTCTCCTGTGCAGGATCAATTGCGCCCCGTGCGGGGCTCCAGTTGAACTAGGCGCCGGATAAGCGCACTAGGCAGCGGTCGCCTCGTCTTCGGCGTCCGCCGTATCCGTCTCGGCAGCATCCGGCGCCGGGGCGGAAGGTTCAGGGGCAGGCTGCGACGCCTTCAGTCGCGCCTGCGCAGCGTCACGCTCAGCAAGCGCACGCTCGATTTCATCCTTGGACAGGCCCAGCCGAGCCAGGCCGACCTCGGTCTCCGCAAGCCACGGGACAGCAGCGATCAACTTCTGCCCGGCGTCGGCAATCGCGGCCCGGGTGTACGTCCTCGGGTTACGCCACTGCGACCGCAGCTTGCGCAAGCTACGGGGAACATCGCTGCGACCGTCGCGCAGCATCACAGCCGAGACCATCAACCGGTCCACGGCAGCGCCCACCGTGTCGCACGCGTCCTCGGCCAGATAGACCAGATCGTCGCGCGACGCGTCGATCGCGTCCGCGCTCGCGGGATTCGACTCCTGCGAGACACCCAGCGACGCCACCGGGATATCCGTCTCCCCGGCGAACTGCTGCGCCAGGCCGCGCAGATACATCTGCGCCGCGTTCGGATCCGACGCCGGGAACGTGCCCGCCACCGGCATGTGTTGGCCGCCGTCCGGGTCCTCGTACATCGGGACAGCGAAGATCCGCCCGATGAACGCCTCCCACTGACTGATCGGGTTCCCGTCGCTGTCCTTGAACATCGCCTCGTCGGCGCCCATCAAGTACCGCTGCGGGGCGCTGAAGAACTCAGCGGACAGCTCGCCGCGTACTACCGTGCGCAGAGCGTTGTCGGTGATCGACCGCACCGCGCGGGTGATCCGCGAATAGCCGAACGGCCGCTCGATCCTCGGCTTGAACACCAGCGGCTCGACCAGGACACGACCGGTCGGATTCGGGATCCGCCACACCAGCCACGCCGTGTCGCGCGAAGAACGCCACGCCCGGATCGTCACCCACGGGAAGAACAGCGCCAGCTCCAGGGCCGCGCCGTAGTCGTCCGTCGCCGTCACCATCAGAGCCGACCGGAGCGCCCGCAGCCGCGGGTCCCAAATGCCCGTGCTGTTCAACGCCGACCCGAGGCTCAGCAGCACGTCCGGCTCACCACGGCTCGTGTCGCCCTGCGTAACCGCCAAGAATGAGCAGGAGTGGACCAGCATCGACGTGATGCCCTGCCGCAGGCCGAGATCCATCTTGTTCTCGGCCCAAATGTCCTCGACAGCCGAGACGTTGCCGCCCGGCACGTCGAAACCCTCATGCCGGATCCGGGCAGCCAGCTTGTCGACCGCCTTCGCAGGCCAGCCGAGCACCCAATCCAGCTGCTCAAATTCCGGCGGGACCGCGATGCCAAGGTTCTTGAACAGGTTCTTGGCGTCGTAGTACTGCTCGCGCAGGAGGTTCTTCGGCAGCTTGTCGTTGTACTGCTTCCAGAGCAGATTCGCCTCGGTCAGCTCAGACGGGAACAGCTGCGGCAGGTCCAGCGCCAAAGGCAACGCCTGCTGCATCACCGCATCACCACCAATCCACGATTAGGCCGCGCACCAGTAGCGCGACGCCGCTTGGCCGAGAGGCCGTAGGCGGCCAACGTCGCTGCGACAAGCGGGGTAATGTCCGCCCCAGAGTCCTTCCGAGACCACGCCCACGCGTCCAGGAGCTGCCGACGCTCAGCGCCAGCCAGCGCCTCCGTCAGCACCGGATCCCCAAGGTGCTTCAACGAGCCCGACATGATGCCGTCGTAGAACTGACCGCAAGCCGCCTTCAGGTCGGCGGCCGAACACTTCAACAGCGGACGCACCCGAGCAGCCACCAGATCCTGAACCAGCGAGCCCGCCGGGCCGCCAGCGTCCAGCGCCGTCACCAGCGGCTGAACCACCCGCGCCGGATCGCTCAACCACGGCACGATCCAGTCCGTGCCCAGGCCGGTCCTCACAACCTCAACCCGCCACGTCTCGTCGTCCAAGATGTACGCGGCCGCAATCGCAGCACTCGACCGGCTCGGAGAAACGTCGATACCGAACGCGACAGGCAGCGACATATCGCGCCCCCTCGTATCCACGGCCGCCTCCCAGGCGTCCGCCGGGATCACCCACTGAGCGCCGTCGTCATCCCAGATCCCCAACACCTCACGCCGGAAGTCATCCGGGGCCAGCGAGGTCAGCAGATCCTCCAGCGCCTCGTCCGGCGTGTGCTGCGGGTAGGACGGGTTCGCGTCGCGCCATGCCCGGCGGTCGTCCGACTCGGCGTCACGATCCGCGGAGAACTCGACGTAGAACGACCGGCCGCTGACACCCTCCAGAGCCGCCTTCCGCAGCCGCGTGAACGCCTCCCCCGGATCCTGCGGCCGCGGCGGGGTGCCCATCATTATCGTCTGCGGGTTGCTCGCCCGGTTCGTGATCGGCTTCAGGTCACCCAGCGCGGAGTCCGTCAAGATCTGCGCCTCGTCCAGCACCAGCAGGCCGACATTGGAGAAGCCACGGATCGCGCCCCGCTCACGCGCGGCGAAAACGATCCGCGACCCGTTGTTGAACCGGATCGTCTCGTTGCCCGCCGCCGTCGTGATGTAGTCCTCAGACGGGACGCCCGAGTTCGGCAGCATCGCCAGGCCCCGCAAGAACTGGAACGTCTCCCGTGCCACCTTGAACCGGTGCGCCGTCCACACAACCGTCAGGCCCGGCGTCTCGCGACAGCGGGCGAACGCCAGCGTGCCCACCAGGAACGTCTTCCCGACCTGGCGGGGAATCGAGATAACCGCCGTCCGCGCCGCCCACTTCTCGCCCCGCATCGCGGAGAGCGACCGGATCAGATCCTCCTGCCAGCGGTCGTAGCGGATCCCAAGCTTGCCCACCGAGTCGATGAATCGACCGCCGAGAGTCTTCGTAGCGCCGTCCGGCAGAACGACATGCCGCGCCTCGACCAGCATCCCGGGGCGGGCGTTGACCCGGACCGGCGCCGAGTCCAGCGCCACTAGAAGTCCTCGACCTCAGCGTCCGACTTCTCGTCGGCCGCCTGCTGCTTCGCAGCGCGCAGCGCCTCCAGGTCCTTGTGAATCTCGACCAGGCGCTTCGACACGCTCGCCAGCTCACGGGCCGGCACCCCGTCATCGAGGGCCTTCGCGAGCCGGTCCCGCATGGCGACGAGCATCCCTTCGGTGTCGTCGTTCGCCGCGGCCGTAGCGATCGCACCCATTCAGCTCACCGCCTCTCGTCAGGTCAGCGCAGAAACCGATGCCTGCATGAGGCCCGAGTTGCCGGAGCCCACCGAGTACAGCGCCGTACCCAGCGAGGCGTTCGTGTTCGGGCCAACGGTCACGTTGGAGCAGTTGTTGAAGACGACCCCGTACTGCGTCGGCGTGGAGCCGCTGCTGTTCCCGAGGACGTTCCCGGAGATAGCCGAATAAGACAGCTTCCCGGCGTTGATCGCCGTCAGCGTCAGCCGGTCCCCGGCGCGGTTCTGCCCGGCGTCGATGATCGTGTTGCCGGTGCAGGCCACCCGCCGCACGAACGTGGACGAGTTCGCGCCCAAGTACAGGCCCGCCGAGTCAGAACGCTTGATCAGGTTGCCGTTCACCGTCACGTCTTCGCACTGCGACTCAATCGTCATCCCGGCGTCGCCGCCGTCCAGGGACGTGTTGTTCGCCACGATCAGGCCACGCACCCGAGCGAAGGACAACTGGTCTGCCGTGCCCGGAACCGTCGGGTCGTTGTACGACGTGCCCGGCCCCTGCACGAAGTTGTCCAGCACCTGCACGTCCGTGTGCCGGAACAAGTCATCGTCGCCGCCCTGCACTCGGATCGGGTACCGGGACGAACCGCCCGGCATCAAGTCCGTGATCCGATTGCGTGCGATCAGAACGTCGGAACTCTTGTTGGAGGCATCCCCGATCACGTAGATGCCACGCTGCGACCACTCCAGGATCTGGTTGCCGGTGACCCGGATCCGAGCATTTGTCCCCGACACCTGGACCGCCGTCGCGCATCCAACGAACAGGCTCGCGTCAACCTCCACGTCGGTGCTACCGGACACGACGATGCCCTGCAACGCGACCCGGGAGTCCTGCAACCGGACACCGCGAATCCGCGACCCGTCCGCCGCCACGCTGCTCGTCCCCACCCGGACGATGCCCGAGGTGACCAGCCCGTTCGCGTCGAGCGTGACGCCAGTCAGCGCCTTGCCGCCAAAGTCCAGCATCCGCGCCATAGAGGCGGTCGCCCTCAACGTTCCGAAGCCGGACAGGATCACGTTCGGCGGGAGCACGATCGGAGCCGAGATCGCGTGAACCTTCTGGATATCCACCCGGCCGCCGCCCGACGCGGCAGCGTCCAACGCCGCCACGATCGCAGCCCGATCGTCAGTCACCCCATCACCGACCGCGCCGTGCGCCTCCGGGAAGTACAGGCCCAGAGCCGGGGCGTCCTTACTGCGGTCCACCGCGCTCAGCGTGTCCGCCGTCGCCGCAGCCACCCCAGCCTCGACCTCGGCCGCGATCCGCGCGTCGTAGTTCAGCGGGTTGACCGGCCACCGGTCCCCGGAACCGAAGTCCAACCAAAGGGTGCCAGCGGAGGAGTCCGCGAAGAACGCGATCCGCCCCATCGAATCGGACGTGACAAGCCCGCCGGTCGTGGACCCAGGCACAAGGCCAGGGGCCACCGCTTTCGTAGCCGAGTAGACGGTCGCCCCGGAGAATGACGTGTAAACCGTGGCGATTAGGCCCGAGAGGACGTTACCGGCGCTGTCCGTCGTCACGTCCGCGGAAGTCAGGCCGTAGAGAATGTCGCTCACCGCCAGGCTCACCGCCTCTCCCAGGGCACAGAAAAAGCCCCGGGCCGCGAGGGCCAGGGGCTCATCACCGAAGCTGCTCCCCGAGGGGTCGAACCTCGGCTACCTGATCCAGAGTCAGGCGTGCTACCACTACACCAGGGAGCACAGCGGCTTGATTTTGTGTGGAAATAATCGCGCTAGGCTTGCGCCTGTGGCGCGGCGTACGCCCGGATACCGAGCGGGTCTCCCACCAAAGAGACCCCAGCTCGGAATCAATCCGGGCCGGGGCCTTCTCTTGTGACTACGCCTCTACTGGCGGGTCGTGCTCCAAGGTGAAGTCGTACTTCTCGCACCAGGCGAGGAGATCAGGATGCGGAACGGTATCCGCTGCGACCCAGACCACCGACTTATCGACCACCTGACCCATGCCGGTCATGCGCCATTCGTGCCAGTGCGCCTCCAGCTCGTTGCTGAGCTGTTCCTCGATCGCGTCACCCCGCCACATGCTAGGCAGCGTAGCCCTTCACAACCCAACTACCCGAGCCACCACCGCCACCGCCACAACCTGCCCCGGTGCCAGTGCACGGGGGGATCTTCTGCCAGTGCAGGTTGATGCTCCATCGCTTGTCTCCGGCGTGCTGCACGCAGCGATACCCGTCGACATAGGGGATCTTCTTCTGCACCTCATTCCCGTGCTTCGCACCCTCACCCCACTTGTTGCAGGTGTAGATGGTCTTGAAGTAGTTGCGGTAGTAGTCGTTCTGCCAGTGGGCCGGGGTGCCCGGCTTCGGTGTTGCTTCCGCCGATGCCGAACTAGCAGCGACCAGCCCTAGCGACAGGCCAACTGTGAGCAAGACAGCCAACAACAAGCGCCTCATTGCGTCCTCCCTTGGGGGGTAGTGGTTTCGCTACACAACTACCGACCGCGGGGGGTGAGTGTCATCACTCCCTTGTTGTATCTGCCAGTCATCCCACCGAAGTATTGACTACACGGCCTCCCCTCCCAGTTGCCGCAGCTAATCAGGACCCCAGCCGCAGGGGAGTGCGCACGCGGATACGCCGACGACGCTTCAGCGCCCGACTACCGAGCCGACCATTCAGCGGCTTGCCGCCCGAGCCAAGCACCAGCTCAGTGAACTCGGCCACGTTGCCGCGGACGATGACCGGGCGGCACAAGATCGCGCCACCCGCGCCGTTCTCCCACAACCACAGCATCAGGCGCTCACGCGCCACCGGATCCATCGCAAGCGGGCTTCGTGGACGAGGTGCGCTGACGGTCGTCGCGATCGGTCGGGCTGCGGTATGAGCGTGGCCCGGCCGATCCCCCATCACCTGAGGGGAAGCGTGGCAGCGAGTAAACGTGCCTGCACTCAGTGCGGGAAGAAGAACGCGGTCCCGCCTGCCCGGCTGTGCCCGACGTGCAAGCGGGCGAACGCGAAGGCGTCGAAGGAGCGGGCGCACCTGAAGCGGGTGGCGGAGACGTACGGGATCAGTGCCGACGACTACGCCGCCCTGGTCGCCTGGTCGGACGGCCGCTGCTACATCTGCGGCCGCCGTGGCGGGCGGAAGCGCCTCGCGGTTGATCACGACCACAACAAGGCCGGGCGGGAATCCGTGCGAGGGCTGCTTTGCACGTCCTGCAACCACTATTTGCTCGGAAAGGTGGCGCACGATGACGCGGACCGATTGGAAGAAATTGCGGCCCGTGCGGTGGCTTATCTCCGTAATCCACCGGGGCCTCGGATTCTGGATTAACGAAACATTCAGGGGGAATTAAATGCGTATTCCGTCCGTTGCCGGCCTCTCGGTAAGGGAAGCGGCGAAGTTGTATATCGCCGCCGGATTCCGCGTATTTCCCCTGGCGGCTCGGTCGAAGAATCCGGCGCCCGGCTTCGTCTGGAACGAGCAGGCGTGGAGAACGCCTGAGGAGGTCGACGCCTGGCGGGGTGAGATTCACGGGCTCGGCCTGCCGCTGGCCCTGAACGGGCTGGTCGCCCTGGACGTGGACCACCCGGAGCGGTTGACCGCTGAGCTTCAGCAGCTGCTGGTTGAAGCTGGAGCCTTCCAGTCGACGGATGCGGCCGAGCCGCGCCGCGGACACTACGTGTTCGCCACCGGCCGGGAGTTCTCCAACAGCCTTTCCCGGATGCCTGCGCTCGGTTGGGGTGAGGTTCGCGGCACCGGCTACATCGTGGTCGCCCCGACCCCGCATCCCCGGGCCGGTGGCCGCTACGAGTGGCACGGGCAGGAGATCCGGCCGCTGCCGTCGTGGGCGGAGGGCTGGTTCACCGAGGCCGGACAGTCGGTGCGGTCGGCGTCGGATGAGCTGGTGGCGAAGTTCCTGGCCGAGTACACGGCCGCCGACGACCCGGAGCGCCTGGACGAAATGCTGGACGCGTTCGTGGACGAGGCGGCGGCCACCTCCCGGAACGAGGCGGCGATCCGTCACTTCGGCAACATCTTCCGGGCGGCGCGGGCCGGGCTGTTCCCGGCGCGGGAGGCGTACGACGCGCTGATGATCGCGCTCGGCACCGACTACGAGCCCGACCGGGCCGAGCACCTGCTGCGGACCGGCATCGCCTACGCCGCGGCGGCGACGGAGGACGATATCCGCCGGATGCGGCCGGACTACGGCCTGATCGTCATCGAGCCCCGGCAGCATGACCAGTTTTGGAACCAGCGGCAAAGCCTGGCGACGATCTGGCAGGCGGCCAAGGCCCGGCTGATCGGACCGTACGCGCTGCTGGGCGCCGTCCTGGTCGATGTGCTGGCCGCGATTCCGCCGTCGATCAAGTTGGACACGTACGGCGGCGACTCCGCGAGCCTGAACCTGTTCATCGCCCTGGTCGGGAAGTCGGGCGCCGGGAAGTCTCGGACGGCCGCGGCCGCCGCTGATGTGATCCGGATCCCGAACCGGCAGCACTGGCAGTCGCTCCGGTCCGGTGAGGGCCTGGTCGCCGCCTACGTCGAGAAGCGGCAGGGCCAGATCGTGCAGGTCGCGGACTCGGCGGTCATCGAAATGGACGAGGTGGACCGGCTGACACAGCTCGGCTCCCGGCAGGGTTCAACGATCCTGTCGACGCTGCGCACCGCCTGGATCGGCGGCGGGCTCGGCGGCCGGGCAGCCTCCGGCACGTCGGATCTGTGGGTTCAGCGGGACACGTACCGCTGCAACCTGGTGGTCGGCGTGCAGCCGGGCCGGTCCCGGGCGCTGCTGGAGGACGCGGACGGCGGAACACCGCAGCGGTTCGTGTGGCTGCCAGCCAATGACCCGGAGGCCGAGCTGGGCCACCAGTGGCCGACGCCGATCGCCTGGGAACAGCACGTTCCCGGCTCGGACGTGTTCGCCTCCACCCGCTGGGTGCCGGACCGCAACCTGACCCTGCCGGACTTGGTGGTCCGGAAGTGGCAGGAGGACGCGCTGATGCGTGCCCGGGGTGGCGGCGATGAGCTGGACGCCCACCGGATGCTCTGCACGGCGAAGCTGGCCGCCGGGTTCGCACTCCTGGAAATGCACCGGGACGTGACCGAGGACGACTGGCGGCTGGCCGAGCACGTCATGCGCGTCTCGGACGTGACCCGGGCCGGGCTGGTGCAGGAGCTGCGCCGCCAGGCCGAGGCCAGGGCGCGGGCTGCCGGACGCCTCGACGCAGAACGGGAGCTGGTGCGCCAGGAGCACGCCGAGTCGTCGCTGCGGGCTCGCGTGCAGGAGAAGGTCCTGGACCTGCTCCGGGAGGGCAAGCAACCGGCGGCCCGGAACTTCTCGGCTCCGCAGCGTCGGGTGCTGGACGAAGTGCTCGCGTCGATGACCGAGCAGGGACTTATCGAGGGGACCGATGCAGGAATTCAGTTATCGGCTGAACGGTGAGCCGGTGCGGATCCACTACCCCGAGAGCGCCGACGACCTCGGACCGTTCTTCGACTTCACGCGGTCGAAGGCGGCCCGAGGGGCCGGCCTGCTCGGCTGCGACACGGAGACGACCGGGCTCAACCCGTTTGCCCGGGACTTCCGGGTGCGGTTGGTGCAGTTCGGGGACGCCCGGCGGGCGTTCGTCCTCCGCGCCGACATGTTCGATTGGGCGATCCGCCGGACGCTGGAGAAGTCGGGGCTGCGGTTCATCTTCCACAACGCGCAGTTCGACTGCCTCAGCCTGGAGCGGACGCTGGGTGTCGGCCCGGAGCTGCTTGCCTCCTCGATCGACACGCAGATCATGGCCCATCTTGTCGACCCGCGCGGTAAGGGCGACGGCGAGGGCGTCGGTCACAGGTTGAAGGAGCTGGCGCGGAAGTATGTCGCGCCGGAGGCGACGGACGGGCAGTCGGAGCTGGTCGCGGAGTTCCGGAAGATGAAGCTGACGAAGGCGAACGGGTTCGCCCGGATCCCGATCGACCACCCGGCCTACGTCACCTATGCGGGCCTGGATCCGATCCTCACCTTCCGGTTGTACGAGGAGCTGGCGGCCGAGTTCCGGCAGGATCCGTCGCTTCAGCGGCTGGCCCGGTTTGAGCATGAGCTGGCGACGGCGTGCGCCGGGATGGTGCGCCGCGGCCTCCTGGTTGATGTGCCGAACGCGCAGCAGCTCGCCGCCGACCTGGAGCAGGAGCGGGACCACTTCGCGGCCGTGGCAGCCAGGCTCGGGGTGGAGAACGTGAACAGCGGCCCGCAGATCGCTGCGGCGCTCATGGCGCGCGGCCACCAGTTGACGGAGAAGACCGACAAGGGCGCCTGGAAGACCGACAAGGCGATCCTCCAGGAGCTGGCCGATCTGACCGATGAGCTGGAGCCTCGGGATCCGGACCGGCGCGGCGACGAGCTGGCCGACGCGATCCTCCGGGCGAAGCGGGCCGGGAAGTGGCGGGCGGCGTACGCGGGCGCGTTCCTGTCGGAGCGTGACGAGGCCGACCGGATTCACCCGACGATCAACACGCTGGCCGCACGCACCGGCCGGATGAGCGTGTCCGGGATTCCGCTCCAGCAGCTGCCGAGCAAGGAGTGGAAGATCCGCCGGGCGATCGTCGCAGACCCAGGGAACGTGATCGTGTCCATCGACTACTCGCAGATCGAGCTGGTGATGCTGGCCGCCCTGTCGCAGGATCCGGCGATGCTGGCCGCGGCTCGGGCAGGGGAGGACATGCACAGCTTCGCCGCCCGGCAGGTGTTCGGCCCGGACTTCACGCCGAAGCAGCGGAAGCTGACCAAAGCGGTGTCGCTCGGCCGCGTGTACGGCGGCGGCGCGCAGACGATCCAGCGGCAGACCGGCGCGCCGATGGACGGTGTTCTCCAGGCGATCCGCGCCTACGACGAACGGTTCCCCGGCGTCCGCGAGTTCAGCAACCGGCTGTCCGCACGCCTCGACCGGGGCGAGCTGCTGCGGTCACCGACCGGGCGGCGGCTGCCGGTGGACGAGGGATTCAACTTCCGGGCCGTCAACTACATGTGCCAGAGCACCGCGCGCGACGTGCTCGCGTCGGCGCTGCTCGACGTGGCGAAGACCAACGACGAGGCGCTGCTGCTACCGATCCACGACGAGCTACTGGTTCAGGTTCCGGCGGCCGACGCCGCCGAGCTAGCGAAGGAGATCGAGGACACGATGACGAGGACGCTGGGCGGGACCCCGGACATGGCGGAGGTCACCTTCCGAGCGGAGGCCGAGGTAGGCGGCCGATCCTGGGGTTCCCTGTACGGCGCCCCGGAGGAGCTGGAGGTCGCGGCGTGACCAACGAGGAGATTCTGGAGGCCGCGGCCCGCCTCCTCAGCCTGCTACACGACGCGACCGAAACGCAATGGGAACGGCCACCCGCGCAGCACCGGGCGAAGGCAGGCGGCCGAGCGCGAGGGTCGATCTCCGACCCAACCGCCGCGACCGCCCTGGACGAAACCAGGTTGGAGCTGCGGGCCGAGGTTCAGCGGGTGGCCTGTGAAGCCGACCGGCTGTCCGCCGAGCTGGAGCAGGCGCTGGAGCGGTTCCGCTCAGTCAATGTCCACGAAGAAGCGATTCAGCGGGACGCCCAGCTCATGGGCGATCTCGACTAGCTCGGGGATACGGAACGGTACGACGCCGCGGAGTCGGTCAGACATCGACGCCTGGCCGATCCGCAGTGCGGCCGCGATCTGTTCCTGTGACTTCCCGACCCGAGCCATTTCTGCCCGAACGTTCGCGCCGACTTGCCGGTCGATCGGGTGGGCGTCCTCGACGCTCTTGTACTTCGGCTTCGTGTGCGGCATGACTCCCTGACCTTATCGGGTTGGTTGATCGGATGTTGCGTTGACCAGCCGAGCCAGGGGGATCAACGACTCGCTGATGCGGCCAGCCTACCGAGGCTTCCAGGTGCGGTCTAGCCCCCAAGCGGATCAAATATCGGGAATCCACCTAGAGTCGTACGGGCTCCCGGAGGCTTAGGTCCCAGGGCCGATAGGACTTTAGTCCCAATTTCGTAAAGATCGGTTGCAGAGGTAAGAAACCGACCTTATCCTGCGATCCGTAGACCATCGGGACTCCCGATTAGAGTCTACGGAACCGTTACCTATCACCGGGATTCCGCGTGCTCCTACGCCTCTCGGAGTATCGGGAATCCCGTTGATCCATCGACAGGAGGACCGACGATGCTTTCCCGCGAGGAAGAATCCAACCTGATCCGCGCCGCGCAGGCGGGCGACCCAGACGCAGCAAACCAGCTGGTCGAGGCATACAAGCCATACCTACGGACGATGGTGGTCGACCAGTACCCGGCAGGGGACAACGGGGCCGTCAACGGGCGCACCCGCGAACTCCGCGACGACTACGAGGCCGAGCTGCTTGCCGCGTTGTGGGAGGCGGTGCACCGCTTCGACCCGGAGACCGACACCCGATTGGCCGGTGCCCTGGAGCGAATCCGTGGCGAGGCCCGTGACGCCGTGGAGGCCCGCCGCTTCTCACTCTCCGTACCGTTGATCACCGCTAAGCGGTTCCGCCGGGCGCACAGGATTGCCGAGGCGTTGCAGGCCGGAGACCCGTGCGAGAAGTGCGGCGAGTACGTGGCGGACGCGTTCGCGGCGATCACCCATGCGCTGCGGCACTGCAAGTTGAGCCTGGCAACGTACACCGACCTGCTCGGGCTTCTCGACTCTCCGACCTACGAGGACGCCGACGCAGGCCGCAAAGACCGCTGGGGTCATACGGTCAGCGCCTACGTGCCCGACGACCCGGAAGATCAGGCCGAGCTGGCCGAGGTCGCCCTGGAGTCGATGACCGACCTTCAGCACTACCTGGCCGTTCACAAGTACGGGTTTGAGCGCGACCCGGAGACCGGTGACTACGTGCCGATGCCAACCGAGTACGTCAACACCGGCCGCCCCGATGCCGAGGTTGCCGACTGGTACAACGAGCAGCCCATCGAGCGGAAGCCGCGCACCCGCTCCGGCGGCCATCTGCTGGCCCGGCGGACCGTCACCGACGAGATCCAGGCCGGCCTCGCCACCGCCCGGCAGGCGATCGAGGCGTACCGGGAGGGGGAGCGGTGATGACCGCTCAGCAGATCGTTGCGGCGGCCCGGGCCGAGGGGTTCGGGCCGACCCTCACCGCCTTCGAGGCCGCCCAGCTCGGCCTCCAGTACGGCGTCTGGGTGCACACCGGACCGATCGGCGGATACCGCCTCCAGGACGTCGCCGTGGAGATCGCCCAGAAGATCGAGAGGAAGCGCTGACATGTACCTCACCTCAGACCTGCACGTCGGGCACAAGAAGGTCGCCTGGTACCGCGGCTACGGCGACGACGTGGACGCCCACGACCGGGACATCGTTGAGCACTGGCGGGCGACCGTCCAGCCCGACGACCACGTGTGGATCCTGGGCGACCTCGCCATGTCCAGCCCTGACCGGGCGCTGGAAATCCTGGCCGAGCTGCCCGGACACAAGCACCTCGTTGCAGGCAACCACGACGCCTGCCACCCGATGCACCGCAACGCGTGGAAGCACCAGCGCCGCTACCTGACGGTGTTCGACTCGGTGCAATCGGCGGCCCGGCGGAAGGTCGGGGACCGCGAGGTCCTGTTCTCGCATTTCCCGTACCGCGGCGACCACACCGCCGAGGACCGGCACGTGCAGTGGCGGCTGCCGGACCAGGGCGCGTGGCTGATCCACGGCCACACCCACTCCGAGGAGCGCCGCCAGTACCCGCGGTGCATCCACGTCGGCTGGGACGCCTGGAGGCGGCTCGTCTCCTGGCAGGAGATCCAGCGAATCATCGAGGAGACCGGATGACCGAGGCCGAACTGACCGAGGAGTGAGAGCGAAGGAAGGAGACACAAAGATGATCAAGAAGACCATCGCGCGGATCGTAGCAATGCTGGTAGGCGTGGCGGCGGTGGTTGCCGTCGCCGTGACCCCGGCCCACGCCGGATCGAACTTCGGACGCGTCTACAACGACGCCGGGGCGACAGTGTGGATCGACTGTGCGCTCGGCGGCACCAAGAAGCACCCGAAGATGACCAAGGATCACCTGCTGCATGAGCGCAAGAGCGGGAAGAAATGGAAGTCCAACCAGTTCAAGGGTTGCTCTGACGCGGACGCGTTCTACCTGCGCTATGACAAGCGGTGCGTGTTGGTGACCGGACTGGCCGCGCCGGGCGGCGTGATGACGAAGGCGGACCCCGGCCACTGGTTCAAGCTGCCCGGCCTGTCGCTCGCCCGTACGAAGGCGTGGGGCCAGTGCAAGCACAGCCCGTGGTTGTCCTCGGTGCTGCGGCGCTTGTCCTGATCACTCCGAGTAGAACGCCCACCAGATCACCCACGCGGCCAGGGCGAAGAACAGCAGCCAACCGAGACCAAGCACCAGGTGAAGGACCCGCATAGCGGGGATGGTAGCGACCGCGGAGTCGGGCCGAGAGAAAATCCGGAGAATATCGGGGCTCCACTTGCCAGATCGGGCGTCCCGATGCAATATGGGAACATGAACAGCGAGCGAGTCCCCTTCACCAGCGAGGAAGTCGAGCTGCTTGTCGGCCTCGGGTGCCGGGTCCTGGGCTACAACCCGAAGACCGGCGAGGACCGGAACATCGGCAAGGTCGCCCCGAACGGCTTCAACGAGTTCGGCCGGATCGACGGCTACGTGACCAAGACCCCCGCCGGGTTCGTCTGGGTCAACCGGTACAGCCGCCGGGAGAAGACCTTCGACAACCTGCTGGACGCCCTCCACCAGGCAGGCGTTCCGATCCCCACCGGCTACTACCACAACTGAACAACAACCACGGCGCGGAGCCCCCGGGATGCCCACCAGCCCCGGGGGTTCTTGCATTTCATCGGGAATCCGCTTGACAGATCGGGAATCCCGATCCATCATAGAGACATGAACGCAACCGCCACCCGCACCAACGGAGTCATCACGGTCACCCTGCCGGGCGGCAAGGTCCGCACGATCAATGGCAAGCGAGCCGCGGCCGCCGAGGCAGTCATGGTCGGTCAGTGGTCGACGGACGGCGCCTGGGCCGTCACCGTGTCGAGCAGCGTCGCCGCCGCCCGCAAAGCGCAGGCCCGCGAAAGCAAGCCCGCATATGAGGGCGGGCCGCGCCTGACGAACACCGCGGTAATCGTTCTTTGAGAGGACCAAGTGATGATCAAGGTCAAGTCGCTGGAGCGGATCGCAGCCGAGCGGGACGCCGCCAAGTTCTACCGCGAGGCCGAGCAGGCGCTGGCCGCCGCCACCCTGGTGCACGACCCGGCCGAGGTCGCCCGCCTGGAGGCGCACGCTGACAAGCTCCTCGGCCTCTACATCAACGCTCGCAACCACGCCGCCCAGAGCTAGAAAGGATCAGACCATGGCCGACGCCACAGTCACCATCACCGCCGCCGTCCCGCAGGCGATCACCGTCGAGGCGCGCGAACTGCGCCCAGGAGACCACCTATTCGACGTGTACGGCGGCACCCACCGGATCGTCAGCGTCCACGCCGGACCCGCAGGCAGCGGCCGCATCATCACCCGCCGCGACGACCGGATCCGCGACTGGTGGGCGCCCACCGAACTCGTCACGATTCTCAGGAAGTGACCGAGCAATCCCCGGACCACCACCGGGCCGGGGACTCGGGGGAAATAGCCGCGACCGCTTCGCGGCCGGGCGGCATCATACATCGAACAGTGGCAGCGGGTAAACCCTCGACGGATCAAAAGCTCGGCGGCCCGGGGCACCGGCCTGCGCAACAGTCACCCGGTCCGGCCAGAACCGTCGCAGCAGCCGCCGACGCTCCGCCACATCACCCACCGCCCACGCCTCGGCGTACGTGAACCCCGTCTCCTCAACCACCGACGCCATGCGCGGCAGCGACTCCAGACGCTCCAACTCGGCGCGCAGCTCACGCCGCCGCGCCACCAACTTATCCGCCCGATCATCGTCGGCGTCCAGCAGCGCCTCCCGGATCTGCCGCAACTCCAGGCGCAGCTCCGCCGCCCGCTCATCGTTCACGTCAGCGACCGCGCGGATCCGCGTCTCCGCCTGCGGACCGATCACCTCCAGGAACTGCCGCTCCACATACTCCTCGACCTGAAGCCCCGACACGATCACCCGCGCCGGGCACCGCTTCGACGTACACCGGTAGCCCGGCGTCCCATTCGCCCGCTTCTGAACCACCAGCGTCCCGCCGCACGACGCGCACCGCAGCAACCCAGACAACAGCCGCGCCTCACGCGCCTGCCACTCCGACCGCTCCTGAGGCTGGAACAGCAGCCGCACCCGCTCATACTCGGCGGGCGGGAACACCGTGCCGCGCAGCCGGTCCCGGGTCATCACCAAGCGCACGCCGCGCGGCGTCCAACGCCGCCCAGGGACACGCTCCGCGAACCAGCGCACCAGCTGGCCCATCGTCGCCCCATCCGCGCGCAGCATCGCAGCCTGGCGGACCAGCTCCGCCTGCTCGTCGTCCACGACCAGCGTGCCGCCGTCGTTCCTGAAGCCGAACGGCGTCGGGCCGCCCAACCACCGGCCAGCCTCCCGAGCGGCCGCCTTGTGTAACCGGATCCGCTCCGTGATCGTCGCCAGCTCCATTTCAGCGAACGCCGCAAGGATCTGCGCCACGAACCGGCCGACCGGTGTGCTCATGTCCAGGTTGTCCCGGACGCAGACGAGCGCCACGTCCGCATCCTCGGCCTCCTGCGCAAGCTTCGTGAAGTCCTGCACCGACCGGGCCAGCCGGTCTATCTTGATCGCCACGACCGCATCGAACCGGCGCAGCTCACGGCGCAGCCGATCCATTTCCGGCCGCTCCAGGCTGCCGCCGGACACGTCCAGGTCCTCATAGACGGCGGCCACCTCGTAGCCGCCCATCCGGCACCAGTCCTCGCAGATCTGCCGCTGCGTCTCGGGGGAGAGCGTGGAATCCCCGATACGGTATGAGGAAAGCCGAACATAGATAGCGGCGTACTTCTTGCGTTGCCGGTCCATAGATGTGTATCTTAGCTGCATGATGACTGGAGCTTCTACACGCCGCAATGCCTGATCGTTCCGGTCGACGGTGAGCCGCACTTCTTCGCCCGGGCGATGGACGCCGCCGGTGCCGCGTTCGGACGCCGACCGGCCGGAGTGCACGGATATCCGGAGGCGCTGGTGCACCGGCCGGACGTGCACCCCTACGACTGGATCGCGGACCGGGCAGCGGAGCTAGGACTGTTCGACGGCGACGGGTTGGTCGCCGTCGAGGGCGACGCCCACTACTTCCCGGTGCGCGGATTTCTCGCGCTGGCGGCACGGCTGGGCCGCGACCGGATCGTGGACAGCGCCGAGCTGGTCAACTGGGTGCGGGTGATCAAGTCCCCGTACGAACAGGATCAACTGCGGCGGGCCGGCCGGATCTGCGAACAGGCGATGGTGGTCGCCCTGGACGCGATCGCAGTCGGTGTGCGGCAGTGTGATGTGGTTTCCCGGATCAGCGAGGCACAGGTCGCGGGAACGCCCGACCAGGGCGGGGACTATCCGGCGATCGTGCCGATGCTGCCGACCGGTGCGTCGGCGGGCGTCCCGCACCTGACCTGGACCGATGATCGATTCCTCGCCGGCGAGGCCACCACCATCGAACTGAGCGGAGTCTGCCGTCGCTATCACGCACCCCTCGCCCGTACGGTGATGCTGGGCAGCCCTCCGCCCCGGCTGACCCGGGTCGCCGGCGTGGTCAGCGACGGCATGGCCGCCGTGCTGGAGATGATCAAGCCCGGGGTGGCCGGAGCCGAGGTGCATGCCACCTTCAACGACCTGCTGAACCAGCACGGCCTGGTCAAGGAATCCCGGATCGGGTACTCGATCGGCATCGGCTATCCGCCGGACTGGGGTGAGCGGACAGTCAGCCTGCGCGGCGAGGAACAGACCGAACTCGCCGCGGGCATGGCCTTCCATGTCATCGCCGGGATGTGGATGGACGGCTGGGGCTATGAGTTGAGCGAACCGATCCTGGTCACCGACGCGGGTGCGGAGCGACTCACCCACGTCGACCAGTCGCTGTGGATCAAGAGCGGACGGAGTTGATGGTGAAGTTGATCAAGGATGCGCTGGCAGGACGGACCCGGGGACTGGTCGGATCGGTGATCGACTCCTCGACCTCGCTGCTGCAGAAGCAGAGCCACGACATCGTGCGGTTCGCGATCGGCAGCCCGGCCGAGGAAGCGATCCCGACAGCAGTGTTCGACGACCTTGCCCCGAAGGTGTTGACGGCCGACGCCTTCGACTACGCCGCGACCGAAGGTGATCCGCGGCTGCGGGAGGCACTGCTCGACCTGCTCTCCACGACGCCCGACGCAACCACCCCGGACCGGTTGACGATCACCGCCGGCGGTATGCAGGGACTCGACCTCTTCGGCAAGCTCTTCATCGACCCGGGCGATCTGGTGGTGGTCGAGTCGCCGACCTACACCAACGGCAGCGCCACAGCGCTGTCCTACGGAGCCGAACTGCTCGAAGTGCCGACCGACGACGACGGAATGAACATCGACGAGTTGAAGGCGGCCGTCGGGCGGGCGGGCCGGGAACCCAAGGCCATCTACGTCATCCCGACCTTCCAGAACCCGTCCGGGACGACGATGAGTCTCGATCGCAGGTTGCGGCTCATCGAGTTGGCCCGCAGCTGGAACTCCATGATCATCGATGACGACCCGTATGCGATGCTCCGCTTCGAGGGTGAGGAGATCCCGTCGATCCGGTCGCTCGCCGACGGTGACCCGCTGGTCTTCGCGGTACGTACCTTCTCCAAGATCATCGCGCCCGGTCTGCGGGTCGGCTGGGTGGACGCCGACCGGGAGCTGCAGCAATTGTTGATCAATGCCAAACAGGCGATGGACACCTGCACCAATCTGCCCAATCAGCGATTGGTCGCCGGATACCTCACCGGAGGTTTCCTGACCGATCACCTGCAGACCCAGCGGGACCGTTATCACCAGCGCAAGATCGCCATGCAGCAGGCACTCGCCGAGAACTTCGGCGCCGACGCGTCCTGGACCGACCCCGATGGGGGCTTCTTCATCTGGGTGAGGCTGCCGGGGGTCGACACCCAGCGGCTGTTCGCGACCGCCCTGGCCGAAGGGGTGGCGTACATCCCGGGTCAGGCGTTCTCGCCGAGCCACCGGTTCACCGACGCGCTCCGCCTGTGCTTCGCCTCGACCACGCCGGACCGGATCACCGAGGGCGTCGCGCGACTGGCCCGCGCCGTTGATCATGGCTGATCGTTCGGGGATCATCCGATCGATCGGCATCGAGGAGGTCACCGCACTGGCGGCCGGGCTGGTGGTCGCCCCCGGACACAACCCGCCCGGCGAGGAGGCGGCGACCGTCGAGGTGCTGGCGCAGGCCTGCCGCCTTCGCGGCATGGATCCGATCGTCGAGGACGTACGTCCCGGCAGGCCGAATCTGCGGGCGGTGTTGCCCGGCGGGGACGGCCCAGGCTTGTTGCTGCTCGGCCATTCCGACGTGGTGCCGCCCGGAGAGGGCTGGACGATCGACCCGTACGGCGGCCTGGTCCGGGATGGTCGGTTGCACGGGCGGGGCGCGGCGGACATGAAGGGCGGCCTCGCGGCCTGCCTGATCGCGCTGGGCGCGCTTCGCCGTGCCGGAGTCCGGCTGTCCGGGCCTGTCGAACTGGCGATCACCATGGACGAGGAGGACCAGGCTCTCGGTGTCCGGCACTATCTCTACGGCGGTGATCGCAGCAACTTCCTCGGCTGTGTGGTCGCCGAACCGACCGATCTTCAGCCGATCATCGCTGCTCGCGGCGACGCGTACTTGAAGGTCACGATCATCGGCCGGGCAGCGCACGCCGGAAACCCCGCTGACGGCCGGAATGCGATCCACGGTGCGATCAGGGTGGTCGAGGATCTGCGCGACTGGCATGCGGAGCTGGCCAACGCAGCCCATCCGCTGGTCGGGCCGGGAACGGTCAGCGTCGGCCGGATCGACGGTGGGACCGGGCCATCGATCGTCCCGGGAGAGTGCACGGTAATCGCCGATCGCCGACTGCTGCCGAACGAATCCGGGCCCGAGGCGCTTGATCAACTCAGGGTCCGACTGGCGCGGCTCGGCCTGGAACGCGAAGGGCTCACCGCATCAGCGGAACTGACCCTGGACATGCCCGGTTTCGAAACCGACAAGCAGACGCAGCTCGTCGCGGCGCTGGTCGACGCGGCGGCCGACGCCGGGGCCGGGCCGCTGCCGCTCGGCGGCTGGACGGCGGCCTGTGACGGCGGCTTCCTCGCCCGCGACGCCAAGCTGCCCGTGGCGGTCTATGGACCGGGAAGCGTGTCCGAACAGGCCCATCGGGCCGACGAATCGGTCCCGTTGGAGCAGCTGCTGATCGCTGCCCGAACCTATGCCCTGATCATCCTCGACCTGCTGGGAGAACCATGATCACGATCGGCCTGCTCTATCCCGGCCACAGTGCCGAGGACGACTTCGCAGTCGCGGAGACGCTCATTCCCGACCTGCGGTTGCCGTTGGTGCACACAGCGATGGACAGCGACGCGCATCGTCCGGACGAGCTGCGCGCCTGGGGCCGGGCCTCGGTGCTGGCCGACGGCGCTGCCGACCTGGCAGCCCATCGACCCGACGCGATCATGTGGGCCTGCACATCGGGCAGCTTCGTCTTCGGCTGGCAGGGCGCACAGGACCAGGCCGCCGAGCTCGCCGAACGTTGCGGGCGACCCGCCTCCTCGACCTCGCTCGCCTTCGCCCGCGCCGCTGCCGCCATCGGGGTGGCCAAGCTCGCCGTGGCCGCCTCGTATCCCGACGACGTGGCACGGCTGTTCGTCGGGTTCCTGGCCGAGGCCGGCTGTCAGGTGATCAATTTCGGCGCGTCCGACATCCTGTACGCCTCCGACGTCGGACGGCTCGGGCCCGACGCAGTGATCGCCATGGTGCGCGCGACTGACGTACCCGACGCCGACGCCGTGCTCGTGCCGGACACGGCAATGCACACTCTCGGCATCATCGACGATCTCGAGGCGGCGGTCGGGAAGCCGGTGCTGACCGCCAATCAGGTGACCGTCTGGGAGGGCCTCCGACTGGTCGACGGCCTGCGGTCGGGGACCGGGCCGGGCCGGTTGTTCGGCTGATCGACAAGGTAGATCCGCAGCGCGGGAGGGCAGGCGGCATCGGATCGCTGTGACGGAGCAGCCATCCCGGTGGAGTTGATCAAGAACCTGGTCCTGGTGGCCGGCGGAGATGATCAGGTGTGGGATTCGGTTGATCATTCCCGACGCATCATCGACCGGCGCGCCGACAACGGGTTGTCGACCCTATTGGTCCAGCACCCGCTCGCCGGGCACCGGACGCTCCTGCCCGATGAACCCGTGGTCAGCGGCGGCCGGGCGATGGCCCGTGGCGGCAGCACCGAGGCTGATCGGGAACTCGGCGAACGTGCCAGGCCACACGTCCTGGAGTTGATCAGGAGTTCGGGCGCAGCACGACCTTGAGGCAGTTGTCCCGTTTCTGTTGGAACATCGCGTACGCATCCGGCGCGGCGTCCAGGGGCAGCCGGTGGCTGGCCAGTCCCTCCAGATCCAGCGGATCATCCGGATCGGACACCAACGGCATCAGATCGTCGGTCCAACGGCGCACGTTGCACTGGCCCATCCTGATCTGCAGTTGGCGATCGAACAGGTCCATCATCGGCAGCGGATCGGTCTTTCCGCCGTAGACACCGGAGATCGAGACGGTACCGCCGCGGCGTGCCGTTTCCAGCGCAAGGATCAGGCCGCCGAGCGCGTCGGTGCCGGCGGTCGTCATCAACTTCCGGCCGACCGGCGAGGGGAGCGCGGAGATCATCCGGAAGGCCAGCTTGGCCGGCGATCCGTGCGCCTCCATTCCGACGGCGTCGATGGTGGCATCCGCGCCGCGGCCATCGGTCCGGTCGAGGATCGCCGCGATGGTGTCGCCGTCAAGATCAAGTACCTCGACCCCGTGGGCCGCAGCGACCTCCCGGCGGTGCTCCACCGGATCCACCCCGATCACCGGGTGACCGAAGTGCCGGGCGATCCGGGTCGCCAGCTGACCGACCGGTCCGAGACCGATCACCGCGACCGTCGCGCCCGGTTCGGGGTCGGCGTACTGGTAGGCCTGCCAGGCAGTCGGCAGGATGTCGGAGAGATAGAGGAACCGCTCGTCCGGCGGCTCCTTGTCGACCTTGACCGGTCCGTAGTTTGCGTACGGGACGCGGAGCCGCTCGGCCTGCCCGCCCGGCACCGAACCGTACAGCCGGGAATAGCCGAACAACGCGGCTCCGGTGCCGTGTTCGCGCACCTGGGTGGTCTCGCACTGTGATTGCAGACCACGCCGGCACATCCAGCAGTCGCCGCAGGAGATGTTGAACGGCACCACGACACGGTCCCCGGGCACCAGCTTGCTGACGGCGGGCCCGGCCTCGACGACCGTTCCCATCGTCTCGTGGCCCAGGACGTCCCCGGCGTCCATGAAGGGCCCGAGGGCCTCGTACAGGTGCAGATCGGAGCCGCAGATCGCAGTCGAGCTGACCTCGATGATCACGTCGTCGGGTTCGATGAGCTCGGGATCCGGTACGTCCTTGACCTCGACCTCGCGGCGGCCCTGCCAGGTGACGGCTCGCATGACTTCGTCCTTCGTACGTGGGGGTTCATGGGTGGGAATGCGGTGCTCGGCCGATACCCGAACGGCGCCGGCGGGAAACGGATAGTGGTGCAGGCGGGTGGGTAAGCGACCGGAATGCTCGCAGAACTCGGTGCCGGCAAACCGCCGGAACTGCCGCAACCCGCTGCCCGGCTGGTCCGCCCGCTCCGGCACTGGTGGCGGATGCATCCCAGGCTCGGGCTCGCGTTGCGCACGGCGATCGCCGGCGGGCTGGCCTGGGCGGTTGTTCAGCTGCTGCCCGGCAGCGAAGCCCGGCATCACGCGTATTTCGCCCCGATGGGTGCGGTGGTCGTCACCTCGACGACGGTTCTGGCGACGGCCCGGGAACTGCTGCGATCGGTCCTGGCGCTGTCCCTGGGATCGGCGATCGGCCTGCTCGCGCTGGCGCTCGTCCGGCCCGACGCGTTGACCGTGGCGGTGGTCATCGCGGCCAGCGTGCTGATCGCCGGGTGGAAGCTGCTCGGCACGATGCGGGCCTGGGTGCCGACCGTGGCGATCTTCACCATGGTTCTCGGCCAGGGCCAACCGGTGGCGTACGCGACCGCATACACCGGCCTCACGTCGCTGGGTGCCGCGATCGGGGTAGCGGTGGTCACCCTGATGCCGCAGTTGATCACTGCCCCGCTGGACGAGGCGGTGCGCCGGTTGTGGTTGTCGATCACCGAGCGGTTGGCTCAGCTGCAGGACGATCTACGCGACGGTGGGTGGGAGGCGTCCTTCGGTACCGGGCTTCCGGACACCGTCGACATCGACACGGTCCGGCGCCGGGTCGAGACCCGATTGACCGAGGCCGCGGAAACGGCACGGATCCGACGCAGATCCCGCGAGGACCTGAACGACCGGCTGGCGCAAGCCAGGGCGGTGCACCGTGTCGCGCTCCGGCTGCAGGATCTGGAGCGGCGGCTGGAGGATCTGGCCGCGCCGGACGAGCCGGGCAAACCGGCCGAGCCGGCAGAGCTGGAGTCCCGGGTGGCCGATGCCATCGAACCGATCAGACAGGCGCTGCAGCGGGGATCCGTCGACGATCTTGACCAGGCCCTGGAGGAGACACTGACCGCCCTGGACGAGAAGGTGGCCGACTATCCGACACAACGGCCCGGTCTGCACATGATCACTCCGGTGGTCGACGATCTTCGTCGGCTCGGCCAAGCCGCGGGTGAAGCCGTACGGCTGACTGTGGCCGCCACCGACTGATGGTGACTGATCGTGACTGATGGTGACTGACGGTGGCCGGCGATGGCCGGCCGTCCTCAGCCGAGAACGGTGCGGGCCAGCAGCTCCATGGCCGCCCAGTCCTGGACCGCGACGCCGACGGACTTGAAGATCGTCCGACCGCCGGGACGCCGCGGCTGGTCGATGATCGAGATCAGCTCGGTGATGTCGTCGCGGATGATCACCGCCTCCTCGACGGCGTCGATCAGCTCGCCCGATTCGGTCATGCAGGCGTGCAGATCATCAACGATGACCGCGGACGCCGAGCTGATCAGGTCCGCGCCGAACTCGTGCATAACCGGCTTGTACGAACCCACGGCGGTGACGTGCACGGTCTCGTCCAGTTCGTCGGAGGCGAACAACGGCTCGGTGCTGGTCGTCGCACAGCAGACCAGGTCGACGTCCGAAAGCCGGCGGTCCGCCGGCGTGGTGACGGTGATATCGGTGTCGGGCAGCTCAGCGCGCAACTGCTGCACCAGTGCCTCGGCGCGGGACGGTGTCCGTACGATGAACC
>Ga0164243_10001748_pt1 | contig 36436 bp, 30 predicted proteins | sample OricompcompostOP_FD_108781 | JGI IMG/M metagenome (GOLD analysis project Ga0164243, IMG submission 108781) | Organic Plus compost microbial communities from Emeryville, California, USA - Original compost - Organic plus compost (OP) | ecosystem: Engineered > Solid waste > Mixed feedstock >...
CCGGCGCGAGCAGGCCGGCGGACGTCTTGTGGCGATGACCGGCGACGGCACGAACGACGCTCCTGCGCTCGCGGCGGCCGACGTGGGTGTCGCGATGAACAGTGGCACGTCGGCCGCCAAGGAGGCCGGCAACATGGTTGATCTCGACTCCGACCCGACAAAGCTCATCGACGTCGTCGAGATCGGCAAGCAGCTGCTGATCACGCGGGGCTCCCTGACTACCTTCTCGATCGCCAACGACGTCGCGAAGTACTTCGCGATCATCCCGGCGATGTTCGTGGCCGCCTACCCTTCCCTGGACGCCCTCAACGTGATGGGACTGGCGACGTCGCAGTCGGCGATCCTGTCGGCGGTGATCTTCAACGCGCTCGTCATCGTGGCGTTGATCCCGCTCGCTCTCAGAGGTGTGAAGTTCCGTGCCGCCTCGGCGTCCGCAGTGCTGCGACGCAACATCCTGGTCTTCGGCCTGGGTGGCGTGATCGCGCCGTTCATCGGCATCAAGCTCATCGACCTCGTCATTTCGACCATTCCTGGAATCGGGTAATCGCCATGCTCAAAGACTTCAGCCGTCAGTCCCTCGCGGGGCTGCGCATCCTGGTGGTGCTCACCGTCGTCCTGGGCGTGGCCTACCCCACCGCCGTGTGGGGCGTGGGCAAGGCCTTCGGCGACCAAGGCCAGGGTCAGCCGGTCCGCGACGACAGCGGGCAGGTCGTGGGCTCGGCGCTCCTGGGCCAGAACTTCGAGGGCGACGAGTGGTTCCACTCGCGTCCGTCCGCCAATGACTACGACAGCCTGGCCTCTGCGCCAAGCAACCTCGGCCCGTCCAACCCCGACCTGGTCAAGGCCATCGAGGAGCGTCGGGCCGAGGTCGTCAAGACCGAGTCGGTCAAGCCCTCGGAGGTACCGCCTGACGCGCTCACGGCCTCGGGGTCGGGGCTCGATCCGCAGGTGTCCGTCGCCTACGCCCGGATCCAGGTCGCGCGAGTAGCATCGGCCAATGGATTGTCGACCGACCTCGTCTCCACGCTGGTCGACACGAGCACCGAGGGACGGTCGCTGGGCTTCCTCGGAGAACCGGGAGTGAACGTGCTCGAGCTCAACCTGGCTGTGCAGGCGGCCGCTGACAAGGGCACGGGCTGAGCCCCATGCCACGTGGCAAGCTTCGCGTGTACCTCGGAGCGGCTCCCGGCGTGGGCAAGACCTTCGCGATGCTCGACGAGGGGCGTCGTCGGTGCGAACGGGGCACCGACGTCGTGGTCGGGTTCGTCGAGACGCACGGGCGCACCCACACCGAGGAAGCGCTGCACGGCTTGGAGGTGGTGCCGCGGCGGTCCATGGAACACCGCGGCACCACCCACCTCGAGATGGACCTCGACGCGATCCTCGCGCGTCGACCCGAGGTCGTGCTCGTCGACGAGCTCGCCCACACCAACGTCGGCGACACCGCCCACGAGAAGCGCTGGCAGGACGTCGAGGCGCTCCTGGACGCTGGCATCCACGTCATCACCACGGTGAACATCCAGCATCTGGAGTCGCTCAACGACGTCGTCGAGTCGATCACCCGAGTGCGGCAGCGCGAGACGGTGCCAGACAAGGTGGTGCGACAGGCCTCGGCTATCGAGCTCGTCGACATGAGTCCGCAGGCCCTGCGCCGGCGGATGGCGCACGGCAACATCTACACGGCCGACAAGGTGGACGCCGCACTGTCGCAGTACTTCCGTGAAGGAAACCTCGCGGCGCTGCGTGAGCTGGCGCTGTTGTGGCTGGCCGACCGGGTCGACGAAGGGCTCGAGCAGTACCGCACCCAGCACGACATCGACTCCACCTGGGCGACCCGTGAGCGCATCGTCGTGGCGATGACCGGGGGCCCCGAGTCGGTTGCGCTCATGCGCCGGGCCGCTCGCATCGCCTCCCGGGGCGCTGGCGGGGAGTGGATGGCCCTCTACGTCTCGCAGCGTGACGGGCTCTCGGGGGTCTCGCCCGACCAGCTGCACCGGCTGCGCCGGACGACCGAGGACCTCGGCGGAACCTTTCACACGGTCGTCGGCGACGACGTGGCCGAGGCGATCCTGGAGTTCGCCCGGGCCGAGAACGCGAGTCAGGTCATCATCGGTGCCAGCCGCCGCGGGCGGCTCTCCACGCTGCTGCGCCCGGGTGTGGGCGAGATCGTCATCGCCGGCTCAGGTGACATCGACGCCCACATCGTGACCCACGACTACGCCCGTCGCAAGAACCTCACGGTCCGCGCCGCAAGCAACCTCGGCCGTCGCCGGCTGCTCGCAGGCTACGCGTTCGGCGTGCTCGCCCCGCTGGCGGTGAGCACGCTCCTGCTGATCAGCAGCGACCTGCACGGACTGCCCACTGAGGCGATGGTGCTGATGGCAGTCGTCGTGGCCACCGCGCTGCTCGGAGGACTCGTCCCGGCCGTCATCGCGGCCGTCATGAGCGGATTCCTGTTGAACTTCTTCTTCACACCGCCGCTGCGCACTCTGACGATCGCCGACCCTGAGAACGTCTTCGCGATCGGGCTCTTCGTGCTCGTGGGCATCGCGGTGGCGTCGGTGGTCGACCTCGCCGCCCGCAGCACCGCCCAGGCGCGCAAGGCCCGTGCGGAGTCCGACGCGCTGACGGTGCTCTCGCACAGCCTCCTGTACGCCGGGGATGACATCTCGCACCTCCTGTCGAGCGCCTGTGAGCTCGTGGGCGCACGCGGCGCGGCGATCTTCGCGACCGTCGACGGCGAGGAGCGCATGGTGGCGTCGCACGGCACGCCGCCGAGCTCGTCCGAGGCTGCCGACATGAGCGTGGCCATCGACGAGAGCACGACCTTCGCCCTCTGCGGTGGGCGTCTCGATGCCTCCGACCGACGACTGCTCAAGGCGTATGCGGCCCATGCTGCGGTGCTCGCCGAACGGGGCCGTGCGGCCAAGGCCGAGGTCGAGCGCGCCCAGCTGGCCGAGGGCAACCGCACCCGCACCGCGCTGCTGGCGGCGGTGTCGCACGACCTGCGCTCGCCGCTGGCGGCGGTCAAGGCCGCGGTCAGCAGCCTGCGCAACACCGACATCGTCTGGTCGGCGCAGGACGAGGCCGACCTCCTCGCGACCATTGAGGAGTCGGCTGACCGGCTCAACGCGCTGGTGGCCAACCTCCTGGACATGAGCCGCATCCATACGGGTGCCGTCAGTGCCCAGCTGACCGAGGTCGACCTGGCGACCGCCGTCCAGTGGGCGCTCGGCCCGATCGCCGGGAGCGAGCGCATCTCGGTGCGGATCGCCGCCGACGGTGTCGCCGCGATGGCCGACCCGGGCCTGTTGGAGCGGGTTCTCGCGAACATCTGCGAGAACGCGCTCAAGTACTCCTCGGCGTCCGCCCCGATCGTGATCGACGCCTCGGTGGCCGGTGGCCGCGTGGCGGTGCGCATCGCCGACAGCGGCCCCGGCATCGCGCCCGAGAGCCACGGCCGGATCTTCGCTCCGTTCCAGCGTCTGGGCGACGTCCCGGCCGGTGACGGCGTCGGGCTCGGCCTGGCCGTCGCCCAGGGCCTGACCGAGGCCATGGGCGGACGCCTCACCGCCGAGGACACCCCCGGCGGAGGGCTCACCTTCGTCCTCGAGCTCGCCTCTGCGAAGGAGCAACCATGACGTTCGTCCTCGTCGTCGATGACGACCCGGCCATCCTGCGCACGCTCGGCATCAACCTGAGGGCACGCGACTACGAGGTCGAGACGGCGGGCGACGGACGCTCGGCGCTGCAGATCATCGACGAGCGGATGCCCGACGTCGTCCTGCTCGACCTGGGCCTGCCCGATCTCGACGGCATCGCGGTGCTCAAGCGGGTGCGCACGTTCAGCGAGGTGCCGATCATCGTCGTCTCGGCGCGGGCGGAGTCCGACGACAAGATCGAGGCGCTCGACCTGGGCGCCGACGACTACGTGTCCAAGCCCTTCAGCATCGAGGAGCTGCTGGCGCGTGTTCGTGCCGCGACGCGTCGTACCGGTGCCGCGCCGAGCGTTCCCGTCGTCGAGGTCGGCGGGCTGCGTCTGGACGTCGCCGACTCCAGCGCCAGCCGGGATGGAGAGCCGATCCACCTGACCCCCACCGAGTGGTCGATCGTCGAGGTGCTCGTCCGTCGCCGCGGCCGTCTGGTGCGCAAGATCGAGCTGCTGCACGAGGTCTGGGGACCCTCGTACGACCACGAGACCAACTACCTGCGGGTCCACCTCGCCAGCATCCGCCGCAAGCTCGAGGCCGACCCGGGCCGACCCGAGCTGTTCATCACCGAGGCCGGCCTCGGCTACCGCTTCAACTCCGACTGAGCTCGCTTCAGGCGTCGACGCTGGCTCGAGGGCCGATCATGTCGGGGTCGGCCTCCACGACGATGCGGTAGCCGATGCCGACGGGAACGCTGCCGGCGACGCTGATGTTGAGCTGGACCCAGTGAAGCTGGCGACCCTGTGGGTCAGGCACCAGCGCGGCCTGTCCGTCGAGGATGAAGGGGTTCGGGTCGCCCGGACCGCTCGATATCCATGTGTGCGTGACGACCACAGCGTCGGCGCTGAGGTAAGGCAAGGAATCAGGCAGGACCACCGACGCCACACGAGGCTTGGACGCCCGGACCGTGCGACCGAAGAACATGCCACCAGTGGGCGGGTGCCCGCCCATCCACACCACCCCTCCGTACTCCGTGCTGCGCCGGGTCTGCCCTGTCGGGGCATCGGTGACCAGGTGGTCGAGCCGAGGCGCGGTGACATTGGACGCGGTCATGCCCCCACCCTAGGGGTCGTCGAGGCGTGCCTCCAGGAGCTCCGTCACCTCTTGAAGCGAGGCTGGGCAAGATCGTGTCAAGATCCGTCAACGTCGTGTCAAGGCCGGGTTCTCGGGCAGATCTGGTGCCTAAGGTCGAGACATGTTCACAGGTCGGATCCACGATTCCCGGACCAGCACGGCTGATGTCGCCCAGCGCCTCGAGTGCCCGGAGGCTGGGCGCCATCGTCACTGGGGCGGCCTGGCCTCGCGGCTGGTGCAGCGGATGGGGTCCTACGTCTCGCCCGACCAGCCGTTGGCCGGATCGCAGCTCGCACCCAGCGTGGCGATCGTCCCGATCGCTCAGGTCGACACTGGCGCCCGGGGAGCTGCAGCAGGCCTGGCTCGCCTGGGGCCCTCGTGTGCGGCTCGTGCTGCTCGAAGGCACGTCCGTCCACGACCAGGAGGGCGTCGTGACGCACCATGTCCGCCAGATCGAGAACGCCTTCGCGCACGAGCCGAATGCCGTCGTGTGCCGGCCGAACCGCGCTGGCTAGCCTTGGCCCGTGATGACCTCGACAGCCGAAGACGTGCTCCGTGCCCTGCGTCAGGGTGATGTGCCCGAAGAGGTGGTCGCCGCCCAGACCCCCTGGATCGAGTGGGCGACCACCGAGCGTGCCGTGCCGGACGTCATCGTCGAGTTCATCACGACCGAGCAGCAGTGGCTCGGCGGTCCGGTGCTGACGCTCTCGCCCTGGAAGCTCGCCAAGACGGTCGAGGAGCAGCGTGAGCTCGCCGAGAACGGCCAGCACCGCTACTACCAGGCGGACGACGAGACCCGTCTTGAGGCGATCGGCCGGATGCTGTCCGGCATGGGCCTGCTCGGCAGCTCGATCATCGACGACCTGGCCGGCTACGCCGTGTGCATGATGGACGTCGGGGCCAGCAACAAGGAGATCCTCGCCGAGGTGCTGGCCCTCGGAAGCGCCCCCGAAGAGGGCGGTCTTCCACTCTGATCAGACGACGCCGTCCGGCTCGCCGGCGTGGTCGACGATCCAGGTGATGAAGGGTGCGGTCTCGCGCCAGTCGGCGCGCACCCGGTCGAGCAGCTCGGCGGTGTGGATGAACGGCTCGAAGCCATAGTCCTTGCTCAGCGTCATCGACTTGTGGCGCAGCAGGGCGATACGGGGGTGATCGGGGTCGTAGCCGCGCGGCGCGGTCTTGAGCGCCTCGCCGCCGAGGGTCCAGCCCGCTGCCTGCAGCGATGCGAGCAGGCCCTCGAGCTCGCGTCCGGGATGCTCGTCGGTCATCGCCTCGCGGATCGCGGCCAGCCGTGAGGACGACGCCCCGTAGAACCCGGCGCCCACGCGGACACCGGGTGCGCTGACCTGCACGAAGTAGCCCGTGGACGGGCCCTGGGGGATGAAGGCGCCCTGCTGCGTCTTGTAGGGGGTCTTGTCCTTCGCGAACCGCACGTCGCGGAACGGGCGGAAGATCTTCGCGGTGCCGAACTCGTCCTCGAGCGCCGCGGTCAGCTCCTTCATGGGCCCGGCCACCGCGTTCTTGTAGGTCTCACGGTGCTCCTCCCAGAACGCCTTGGTGTTGTTCAGCTCGAGGTCGTCGTAGAAGTCGAGCGCTGCGACGGGGAAGCCGGTGAATGCGGGCATGTCCGCGAGGATACGCGCCGCTGGTTGGTCGAGGGGCCGGGTCGAGTGCGTGGGGGAGAATGGCGGGATGCGCCTCATCGACCTGCTGCCGAGCGGCACGACCGCTGACGAGGACGCCGTGTACGAGGCGGTCACGAAGTGGGTTGACGACAGAGGCCTCACGCTCTATCCGGCCCAGGAGGAGGCGCTGCTCGAGTGCGTCTCGGGCTCGAACGTCATCCTGGCGACGCCGACCGGGTCCGGCAAGAGCCTCGTGGCCACCGGGGCGATGGCCGCCGCGCTCGCGCGAGGCGAGTGCAGCGTCTACACCGCGCCGATCAAGGCGCTCGTGAGCGAGAAGTTCTTCGACCTGTGCGAGATCTTCGGCGCCGACAACGTCGGCATGGTCACGGGGGATGCCGCGGTCAACGCCGACGCCCCGATCATCGCGGCGACGGCCGAGATCCTGGCGAACATGGCACTTCGCGAGGGCGCGGACGCCGACATCGGCCTCGTCGTCATGGACGAGTTCCACTTCTACGCCGACCCCGACCGCGGCTGGGCCTGGCAGGTGCCGCTGATCGAGCTGCCGAAGGCGCAGTTCCTGCTGATGTCGGCCACCTTGGGCGACACGACCCGGTTCGAACGCGACCTGAGCCGACGCACCGGGAGGCAGACGGCGCTGGTCACCTCGGTCGAGCGGCCCGTGCCGCTTGTCACCGAGTACGTCAGCACACCGGTGCAGGAGACGCTCGAGCAGCTGATCTCCACCCACCAGACTCCGGTGTACGTCGTGCACTTCACCCAGCTCGCCGCGCTCGAGCGGGCACAGGCACTCGCCAGCATCAAGATCGCCACCCGCGAGGAGCGCGACCTGATCGCCGAGCACCTGGGCGACTTCCGCTTCTCCTCGGCGTTCGGCAAGACGCTCTCCCGGCTCGTGCGCATGGGCATCGGGGTCCATCACGCCGGCATGCTGCCGCGCTACCGGCGTCTCGTCGAGACGCTGACGCAGGCCGGTCTGCTCAAGGTGGTCTGCGGCACCGACACCCTGGGTGTGGGCATCAATGTGCCGATCCGCACGGTCCTGTTCAGCGGGCTGTCCAAGTACGACGGCGTCCGGCAACGGCAGCTGCAGGTGCGTGAGTTCCAGCAGATCGCGGGCCGTGCCGGCCGTGCCGGGTTCGACACGATCGGCCACGTGCTCGTCGAGGCGCCCGAGCACGACATCGAGAACGCGAAGGCGCTGGGCAAGGCCGGGGACGATCCCAAGAAGCGCCGGAAGGTCGTCCGCAAGAAGCCGCCGGAGGGGTTCGTCTCCTGGGGTGAGGGCACCTTCGAGCGGCTGACCACGGGTTCTCCCGAGCCCCTCGTCTCACGGATGCGCGTCAGCCACGCGATGGTGCTGGACGTCATCTCGCGATCCGGTGATGCCCTCGCCTCGCTGGAGCGACTGATCCGAGAGAGCGACGAGGACGAGGCGACCCAGGACAAGTTGCTGCAGGAGGCTCTCGACATCGTCGAGGCACTCGTCGCCGGGGGAGTGGTCGAGCGCATCGACCCGCCCGACGAGGAGGGCCGCACCTTGCAGCTGACGATCGACCTGCAGGCCAACTTCGCGCTCAACCAGCCGTTGTCGCCGTTCGCCGTGGCTGCGTTCGACCTGCTCGACCGCGAGGCGCCGACCTACGCCCTCGACATGGTCTCTGTCGTCGAGGCCACGCTCGACGACCCTCGTCCGATCATCTCGGCGCAGCGGTTCCGTGCCAGGGGCGAGGCCGTCGCCGAGATGAAGATGGACGGCATCGAGTACGAGGAGCGTATGGAGCTGCTCGAGGACATCGTGCATCCGCAGCCCCTTCGCGAGCTGCTCGAGGCCGCCTATGAGAGCTACCGCATCGGGCATCCCTGGGTCGCCGACCACGAGCTGCGCCCCAAGTCGGTCGTGCGCGAGATGTGGGAGCGGGCGATGACCTTCTCCGAGCTGATCGGCGACTACGGGCTCGCCCGCTCCGAGGGCCTGGTGCTGCGCTATCTCTCCGACGTCTACAAGACGCTGGGACGCACGGTGCCCACGATGGCGCGCAACGAGGAGCTCATCGACCTCACCGAGTGGCTCGGCGAGCTCGTGCGCCAGACCGACTCCAGTCTGCTCGACGAGTGGGAGCAGCTCATCGCCCCGGGTGTCGACCCCCTGGACGTGCGTCCCCGCGCCGATGCCAGTGCACCGCCGCGTCCGGTCACCGGCAACGCCAGGGCCTTTCGGGTGCTCGTGCGCAACGCGATGTTCCGGCGGGTCGAGCTGGCGGCTTTCGGGCGCTGGAGCCAGCTGGGCGAGCTCGACGGCGACGAGGGCTGGAACGCCGAGGCCTGGATGGAGGCGATGGCCTCCTACCGCGATGAGTACGACGAGATCGGCACCGGCCCCGACGCGCGGGGCCCCGAGCTGTTCATGGTCGAGGAGGGTCCGGTCACCTGGACGGTGCGCCAGACCTTCCAGGATCCCGCCGGCGATCGCGACTGGGGCATCAGCGCCGAGGTCGACCTGGCCGCATCCGACGAGGCCGGAGAGGCGGTCGTCCGGGTGACGGCTGTCGGCCCGCGCTGATGCTCAGCCGAACGGCGGTCAGACCGTCTTGACGATGTAGACGTCGCAGGGGGCGTGCTGTGCGACGGAGGACGCGACGCTGCCCAGGAGGCGGCCGATGCCCTGCACCCGGCGGTTGCCGACGACGATGAGGCGGGCGTCGAGGGACTTGGCCTTCTCGACGAGGGCGTCGGCGGGCTTGCCGTGGCTGGCGCTGACCTCGATGATCGCGCCGGTGTCCTTGAGGGTCTGGGCGGCGCCGTCGGCAACCGACTCGGCCTCGTCGTAGGACGAGACGTCCCAGGTGTCGCCGCCGACCTCGATCTGCTCGATCTCGGCCTTGTCGAAAGCAGTCAGCACGTGCAGGGTCGCGCCAGTGGCGACGGCGAGCTCGGCTGCAGTCTGAGCCGCCTTGCGAGCGGTGTCGCTGCCGTCGACGCCGACGATGATGATGTTTGCCATGGGGTTCGCTCCTTGTGTGGTGGACACACCGTACCGAGAACCGGGGCCGGTGCGCGCGCTATTGCGCGCGTGAGTTTTGTTCAGATCCGGGCGGACCGAGCGTGACACCGCGCCCGTCCGGCGTGGCCGCCTTGACGCGCTGCCGCCGAACGTATTGAGTACCACTCAATACGACGACGTACAGAGCGTGGCTGGCGGCATCCTGAAGGATTCACCCACTGTGTTCGGTCCAGCTGTCGTCATGGACACCCCTCGTGGTCCGGCGAACGATGCAGGCAAGCCTGCGCATGTCGAGCGCCTGACCTGTCAATGATGAATGGGAGTAAACGTGGTTGCAAAGGTAGAAGACTGGGATGCAGCGGGTCTGCAGTACTCGGTCGAGGAGGGTGTGGCCTGGCTGCGCCTGAACCGCCCCCACAAGCGGAACGCGATGGACCACTACCCGGCCGGTGCCGGGCCGGAGGGCATGGGTCTGCGCGACGCATTGCTCGCCGCGATCCACGAGGTCAGCGAGGACAGCGCCGTCAAGGCGGCCGTCATCACCGGTAACGGCACGGTCTTCAGCTCTGGCGCCGACATCACCCAGCCGGGCGGCCCGTTCGAGATCCCCGAGGATCGACGTCGTCCTGCCCCCAACGTGGCGCGTGACGACGGAATCCTCTACGGCTGGGCTCGCCTGATGGACGCCATCTGGCGCAGTGAGACCCCGTTCATCGCGGCGGTCAACGGCATGGCCGCTGGCGGCGGCTGCCAGCTCGCGCTCGCGTGCGACCTGACCATCGCCTCGGAGGACGCGGCGTTCTGGGAGATCTTCGTCCGCCGAAACCTGCCCCTGGAGGGCGGCGGCGCGTGGATCCTTCCGCGACTCGTCGGTCTCGCCCGCGCCAAGGAGATCGCGCTCTTCGGTGAGCCGCTCCCGGCGCAGACGGCCGCTGACTGGGGCCTGATCAACAAGTGCGTCCCGGCCGACCAGCTCGAGAGCGCTGCCCGCGAGTGGGCGCTCAAGCTGGCCAACCTGGGTGCACCTGCCGGTGGACCGAAGATGGGCCCGGACGGACCCGGCCCTGACCTGGCTCCCCGTGTCGGTCACATCAAGAGCCAGCTGAACCTCTCGCTGGAGTCGACGATGTACCAGACGTTCCGCGAGGAGGCGACGCTGCTCGCCCTCATGGCCGGACCGCCGCCGCACTGATCGAGATGGTGCGCTGACGTCCTCGGGAGGTCGTGATGAGCACCTGGCCCCCGGACCAGCACCGCTGGTCCGGGGGCCTTTGCTTTCGCCCCGCTGGTCGGAGCGAGCGGGTCCTGTTGAAGACTCACGATGGTGTCCTGCTTCGCCGCCCAGCGCTACAGGCAGAACCAGGCGTTCCGACCCGCACGATGCCAGACTGAGATCATGCACGACGAGACCTATGCCTCCGCCGCCCATGCGTTCGCCGACCTCGTCGCTCGGCTGCCGCAAGGCCGATGGGCTGAGTCCGGTCTCGGGGAGTGGGATCTGCGATCGCTGGTCGGCCACACGAGCCGGGCGCTGATCACCGTCGACGCCTACCTGGACAAGCCGGCTGACGAGGCGGTGGTCACCTCGGTCGCGCAGTACTACGTCCTGTCCAGCCAGGCCGCCTCAGGTGTCGATCCACACGCCATCACCGAGCGGGGGCGCGTGGCCGGCCGAGCCCTCGGCGACGATCCCGCTGCGGCCGTACGCGAGCTGGTCGACCGGGTGCTCGCCAAGCTCGCCGGCGCGGACGACAGCATCATCGAGACCATCGCAGGCGGCATGTACACCAGCGTCTACCTGCCGACCCGCACCTTCGAGCTGGCGGTGCACTCGCGTGACATCGCGCGGGCCGCCGGCATCGAGGCCGAACTGCCGGAGGCAGTGGTGCGGGCTGCGGCCCTGATGGCCACGGACATCGCGGTGGAGCTCGGGCGCGGCGCCGAAGTGCTCGATGCCCTCACCGGAAGGGTCGCTCTCCCAGCTGACTTTTCCGTCGTCTGACCGCTAGCGGTCGCTCGGCACCGGTCGGTCAGGCGCGGTTGACGGATCTTCCTGCGTTTAGGCCGCTCTAGCTGCCCGAACGCAGGAAGGTGCGACGCCTGTCAGTGCGCCAGACGAGTGCGAGGACCACCAAGGTCGGAACGCCGAGGACTATGACGATGAAGATCAGCTCGCCCAGTCCAAGGTTTCCCGGCATCCCCGGAATGTAGCGGAGTCAGGAGGCACCGATGGCACTCGTGGGTCTGCTCAGGCGCGGTTGAGCGCTACGGCTTCGCGGACCAGCTGGACGAAAGCGGGCTCGTCGAGCTCATCGGGGCTGAGGATGTCGACGGCTCGGCGCGTGCCGGCATCGAGGCTCGCGTTGAACACCGAGTCTGAATCGGCGAGCGAGGCGCCTTTGGCGAAGGTGACCTTCACCTTGTCCTTGTAGGTCTCGACCGTGCAGATCAGTCCCGAGCAGGAGAAGGTCGGCACGCCGTCCGGATTTCTGGGCTTGCGCCACTTCGCCTCTTCGACGACGTCAGGCTCGGCCTCGAGGATGAGCGCTCGCAACCGGTCGACGGTGTCGGATCGCCAGTCAGCAGCCATATGGCGGACCCTACAGCGCTCGCGTCGCAGCATCGTGACGGATCTTCCTGCGTTTGCGCTGTCAGAGCGGCGTAAACGCAGGAAGATCGGTCCCCAGGAACCGGTCAGAGGAGGTTGCGGAGGCGGGCTGTGAGGGAGTCCTTGACGGCTCGGGTGACGGCGTCCTCGATCTGCTGGTTGAGGTCGTCCTGGTTGCCGAGGTTGGTGAGCAGGGCACGCAGGTCCAGGTCGTCGATCGCGCGGATGAGGACGTCGTCGGTCTTCAGCGCGGTGTTGACCACCGAGTCCGGGATGGCGCGGATCGCTCTCTCGAGCAAGCCGTTGAGGTTCGCGGAGTCGAGCGCCCCGTCCACGAGTTCCGAGGCCCGGGGGAGTGACCCGTCCTTCTTCATCCGACCGACCGCCGACAGCAGCCCCTCGTGCAGGGCATCGATCTGTGCGTCCGTACGAGCACCGGGCTGCGCGAGCTCAAGGGTGAGCGCCTCTCGACTGACGCCCAGGCTGCAAGCGGCGTCTTTGATGCCGAGCAGCACGAGACGCTCGGCGAGGCCTTCGATGCCGTCGTCTCGCGACGTGACGGCCCGTTCGGCGCACGCGTCGGCCGGATGGAGCGGCTCGTACGTCCCGCCGCCGTTGGCGAGCTGCACCCAGACCACGCCGCTCACGAGCACCAACGCGGCGACCGGCAGGGCGACCCAGCGAGGCATGGCACTCATGGTTTCCTCCGCCTGCGGAGCGGGATCACGGTGAGCAGGGCGAGGAGTGCGAGGCCGGCCCCGATGAGGAAGGAGTCACGGAAGGCCCGCGTGGCGGCGCGCTCCAACTGCGCGTTCAGGTCGCGCTCGAGCTGGGCCGCGGCGGAGCGCTCCTCGGGGTCGAGGTTCAGCTCCGCGAAGGCGGGATGCAGGTCGGGAACCTGCCCCTGCTGGCTGGTCAACTCGCTGCCGAGTGCTTGCGCGACGGCGATCTTGTCCTGCGGCGTCAAGGGGGAGTCGAGCACCAGCGAGGTGATGGCCTCCTGGGCGGGCACCTGGGCGTCCTGCAGGTCCGCGGTGAACACGGGAGTCAGGATCGCCAGGCCCAGGACCACTCCCACATGGCGTGCACCGATCGTCCATCCTGCGTGCCGTGCGCGGGGCAGACGCATCTCCATCGCGCGGAAGGTGAGCCGGTCGACGGTCAGGCCGAGCCCGAGGCCCACCAGCGCCTGGGGCGCGATCGTCCAGGCGAGGTTGGCGGACGGCGGGAGCGCAAGTCCGAGCAGCCCGCCCGCGACGAGGAAGCAGCCCACCGCGATCTCGACCCCCGGCGGGGGCTGCAGGAGGCGGGCGAGCGGGCGTGCTGCGAGCGCCGCGATGGGTACGACGGACACGGTGATGGCCGCGGTCGCGGGGGAGCGGCCCCAGCCCTGGACCAGCAGCAGGACCAGCAGGAACAGCGCCGCCGTGAGTGCTGCCGACAGCAGCGCGAGCGTCACGTTGGCGCGCACGGCCGGACGATGTCGGTCTGGTGCGATCCCCGGCACGGCTCGCGCCGGCCGCACGGCGAGCGCGGCGGGCACCGCCAGTGCGGCGAACGGCACCTGCACCACGAAGATGGCCTGCCACGAGATCGCCTGCGTCAGCAGTCCGCCGACGACCGGTCCGAGGGCCGTCCCGATCACGCCGGCGGTGACCCATGTCGCGACGCCGCGACGCTCGCCGTGCTCCGCGACCAGTTGCTCCAGACACCCGACCAGGGCCAGTGCGCCGCCGATCGCCTGGACGCACCGAGCCACGATCAGCACGTCGATCGAGCCCGCCATGGCGCACACGGCCGAGGCGCCGACGAACACCGCGATCCCCGTGGCGCTGAAGATGCGTGTGTTGACCCGGGAGAAGCCCATCGCCGCCGGCACCGCAGCGAGCCCCAGCACGAGGTTGTAGGCGATCAGCACCCAGGCGACTTGGCCGACGGACGCATCGAGGTGCTGAAGGATGTCGGGCAGCGCGAGCGTCACCACCGCGGAGTCCGCGAGCACCAGCGCCACGGTCACGGCGAGCAGGGGAGCCACGGCACGACGCACCTCGCCATCTTGGCAGCGAGACCGACCGAGCGCGAGCGTCCGGGCACTCGCGTCGAAACAGAGAAGGAGCGGCCAAAGCTGGCCGCTCCTTCTTCTGAGCTTCGATCTGTGGTGGGCGATACTGGGTTTGAACCAGTGACCTCTTCCGTGTCAGGGAAGCGCGCTACCGCTGCGCCAATCGCCCGTGTCTATGAAGTTGTAGCACCGCGAGGTGGGTACGGGATTTGAACCCGTGTACACGGATTTGCAGTCCGTTGCCTCGCCTCTCGGCCAACCCACCGCAGGATGGGTCTGCCGAGACCCTCTCCGAGCGGACGACGGGATTCGAACCCGCGACCCTCACCTTGGCAAGGTGATGCTCTACCACTGAGCCACGTCCGCAAAACGCCTTAATCAAGGCGAAACGAAACCTTATCGGATGCGTTCCACGGAACCAAAATGGGGGTCGGGGTAGCGTGAAAGCATGCGCGCATGGGTGGACGGGCAACTGCTGCAATCCCCGCACGAACCGGCCGTGACGGTGCTCGATCACGGCCTGATGGTGGGCGACGGCGTCTTCGAGTCGATCAAGATCGAGGACGGTGAGCCGTTCGCCCTGACCCGTCACCTCGCCCGCCTCGTGCGTTCCGCCACTGGACTGGGCCTGCCTGCCCCCGATCTCGGAGCCGTCCGCGAGGGTGTGGCCGCCACGATGGAGGGTCAGCGGCTGCCCTTCGGCCGCATCCGCATCACGGTCACGTCCGGCCCGGGGCCCTTGGGCTCGCCGCGCGGGCACGAGCGCCTGACGTCGGTCGTCATCACCGAGCCCGTCGACCGTCCGCCGTCGGTGAGCACGATCGTCACGGTGCCCTGGCCGCGCAACGAGCGCGGCGCCCTCGTCGGGCTCAAGACGACGTCCTATGCCGAGAACGCGCTGATGGTCGAGTACGCCAAGGGACGGGGCGCCTCCGAGGCGGTCATGCCCAACACGGTGGGCGAGCTGTGCGAGGGCACTGGCTCGAACATCATGTATGTCCAGGACGGACGCCTCTTCACGCCGACGCTGCGGTCAGGATGCCTCGCGGGGGTCACGCGGGCGCTCGTGCTCGAGTGGTGCTCCGGTGAGCTCGCGGTCGTCGAGCAGGACGCATCGATCGACGTGCTGCAGCAGGCGGACGAGATCATTCTCGTGGGCACGACCCGCGACGTGCAGGCGATCTCGAAGGTCGATGACCGCGAGCTCCCGGCACCTGGGCCTGTGACCCGTCTGGCCCAGCAGATCTGGTCGCGTGAGGCCGCGAAGGGCATGGACCCCTAGACGAGGTGGGCCGACGTGCGCAAGCGGTGGTGGTGCCACAGCGTCCACACCACCAGGGCAGCCACCACCGAGCCCCCCGATCCGAGCGTGAGGTCGCCCAGCGTGTCGGTGTAGGCCGTGTCGAGCTCGGGGGAGGTGCGGATGAACGCGACGTACTCGGCCAGCTCCCAGCCCAGCGCTGCGGTGACCCCGAACGCCAGGGCGCGCTCGACGGTTGGACGCAGGCCATTCGTGCTCCGCATCGTCAGCACGAGCACGCCGGCCGTCAGCAGGGCCCAGTTCAAGAAGTGCATCCAGTCGTCGAACCAGTCGATCGAGTCGAAGAGGTTCAGCCTGTTGCCCAGGGTGTCGGTGAACCACGGCAGCGTCACGAGGGCGTCTCCCAGCCACGGGAAAGGCCTGCGCCGCCAGAGCAGCCACCACACGATCGGCACGACCATCGCGCCCAGCGGGTAGGCGATGGCGCGGACGCCGGCTGCCTTGCCCCTCACGTTGCCGAGGTCGGGATAGGCCACCGCGATGACGAGCAGCACGACCAGGCCGACCTTCGCGGCGATGTCGACGACGGCAGCGGCACGGGTGAGCCGCGGTTGCGCGACCTCGGTCTGACTGGACACTCTGGGTACGTTAATCTGTCGGAGTCACCACATGAGGGCGATTGGCGCAGTGGTAGCGCGCTTCGTTCACACCGAAGAGGTCACTGGTTCGAACCCAGTATCGCCCACTCTCAGTGAGGACCGCCCGACCTCCGCAACGTGAGGTCGGGCTTTTTTTGGCGCCGCGGCGGTGGGCAACGTGAGCCTCTTGATACTCGAACAGGTGTTCGATATAGTGGACACATGTCCACTTCCTCCGCCCTCGAAGTCGTCGCGCAGGCATGCGCTCGGGCCGAGCATGCGAAGTGGGCGGCGGTGATCGCCGAGCGCGAGGCGCAGATCGCGCGCATCGATGGCTCGAGGTCGTCGATGTACCGGCGTATGGCGATCAACGCTGTCGGGCTCGACATCGCTCAGCGTCTGCGCATCAGCGAGCAGCAGGTGTGGCGCATCGTCGAGCAGGGCACGCGGCTGCGCGACCGGGCCCCGGCAAGCTGGAGAGCGTTCGCCATGGGGCTCCTCGACGAGCGGAAGGCATCGATCGTCGCCGCGGCGATCGAGCGAGCCAAGGAGCCCCAGACCGTCACGGCGCTCGACAAGGTCGTCGTCGGCTACGCCGGTGACCACACGCCGGCCGAGCTGCGGCGTTGGCTGAACAGGCTGATCGACCGGCTCGAGCCCCTCGAGCTCGACAAGGCGGAGGCCGCACGTGCCGAACGTCATGTGTCCATCGAGCACGGCGACAATGCCATGAGCTGGGTCAACGCGTACGTCCCCTCGATCGTGGCGGTCGCGATCGGCAATCGGCTCTGCAAGGCTGCGCGTGCTCTCGACGACGACCGCCAGATGTCTCAGAAGGAGGCCGACCTGTTCGCTTCCTGGCTCACCAATGCCACCGGCACCGAGTGCGACATCAAGGCCGAGATCGCCGTCGTGGTCGAGGCCGAGTCCCTCGCCGGTGTCACCGACACCCCTGCGACAGTCGACGATGAGGCCATCGCGCCTGTCTCGTGGATCTTCGGTCTCGCTGAGTCCGGGTCGACCCTCTGGACACGGCTCCTTACCGACCCTGCCGGTCACGTTCTGGACGTCACTCACCTGGGCTACCAGCCACCTGCCGCTCTCCGCGAAGCGATCGGCTGGCGTGACATGAGATGCCGCGTCGCCGGCTGCAATCGCAGAGCTGAGCTCACCGACCTCGACCACATCAAGCCCTACGACTCTGGCGGCCCCACCAACGGACCCAACCTCTGGTGCCTCTGTCGAAGACATCACGGTATGAAAGGTCATCGTCTCCTGCCCGGCAACGCTTTCGCACCACCGGCGATCCATCTCGTCCGGCTGCCTAGTAGGCCCCTCACGATGGAATACGTCGCGGCCTGAACGGGTACGTCCTTGCCGTCACACGAGGCAAGGAGCGAACCATGACCAAGCACACGTCGACGTCGGCCGATCTGCAGGCGAAGGAAGTCCCCGACGAGACGGATGACCCCGCCTACCCCGGCTCGATCGAGGGCACGGGCAGTGTCCGCAAGGACGAGCCCGACCTCGACGAGCCGCTCGGTGACGAGCTGTTGCGAGGCACCGAGGAGAAGTAGAGGAGTCAGACGCTCCGGTCGGTCGACAGCAGGCTGGACGGGGTGCAGCCGAACTGGCGGCGGAAGGCTGTGACGAGGCCGCCCTCGCTGTAACCCACCGCATGGGCGACACGCAGCGGCCGCCCGCCTTCGCGCAACAGGCGGAGGGCCGCATGCAGTCGGTGGTGGGTGCGCCACTGTGAGTACGTCATGCCGGTCTCGGCCGAGAACGCTCGCCGGATGGTCATGGCGCTGGTGTGCAGGTCTCTCGCCCACTCCTCGAGGCTCCGGCTGTCGGAGGGGTCGGCGTCGAGGATCTCGGCCATTCGCCCCGCGAGCGGGCCGTGCGGCCGCGGGGGGCCGCTCAGCGGGCCGACATGGCTCGCCTCGAGTGCTGCGCGAGTCGCGACCAGAGTCGGGTCCGGTATCCACTGGGTAGACAGCAGCTCGGTCCGCACCGTGTCGTCGACCACGAACTGGCAGGGATCGACTCGCTCGGCACCGAGGTCCAGCGCGTGGACCGAGGGACTGAATCCGGGCTCGAACCGAGCGCTGTGGATGACACGTGGGGGGATCCACAGCGCGGCGGTGGTGTCGACGACATAGGTGGTCGCCCGACCCGCGCCAGCGGGATGGATGGTGAAGGTGGCGCGCCCACTGACCGCGTGGACGAGCTGACCGAAGGTGTGGACGTGTGGATCATGCCCCCAGGGGTGAACCGGGGCATCCGCCGGGACAGGTTGAAGCGTCAACATGTCTGGCATCACATTCGGGCAGCTCATGGGCACTTTTGAACGCTGAATCGAGACTACTGAACGCTGAGAGGGAGACACAAAAGTTAGGCTAACCTAAAGTCGATTCCGTGGCGTAGCAGGTTGTTCCGCGCCCTTGATCCATCCCGTGGAGGAATCGTGTCCGGAGGCCAGTCGCCGCGCGTCGCCGACGCTGGCACCCAGGCGAGACGACGGCTCGTCGGGCTCGGGGCAGCGCTGGTTCTGCTGGTCGCCGTGGCCGTCGCCTCGCTTGCAGTGGGTGCGCGGGACATCGCACCCGGCACCGTGGTCCGGGCACTGCTCGACCCGAGCCTCGCCGACCGGAGCTATGACGCGGCGGTCGTGCTCGACGAGCGCCTACCGCGCACGCTGCTCGCGCTGATGGTCGGTGCCTGCCTGGGCGCCGCGGGCGTCATCATGCAGGCTGTCACGCGTAATCCCCTCGTCGATGGCGGGATCTTGGGCACCGAGCTCGGGGCCGCAGTGGCCGTCGTGGCCGCGATCCTCTTCCTGGGGGTCTCTGGAGCCTCGAACTACTTCTGGTTCGCCCTGGCCGGTGCGGCCGTGACGACGGCGCTGGTCGTGATGCTGTCGCGGCTGGCCACCGACACCTCCGAGACCGTCAGTCTTGTGATCAGTGGCGCAGCGGCCTCGGCTCTGCTGGCCGCGCTCATCACGATCATGACCGTCCGCGACACCAGCGTCTTCGCGCACTACCGGTACTGGTCCATCGGTCAGCTCTCCGGGCGGGCAGGGACCATCGACGAGCTGTGGCCGTTCGCGGTGACCGGGATCGTCCTCGCCCTCTTCCTGGGATCGACGCTCAACATCCTCGGTCTGGGTGACGACGTGGCCACGGCGCTGGGCGTCCGGGTGCCGCTCGCCCAGCTGATGGTGATGACCGTCGCGGTGCTGCTGTGTGCCGCAGCGACCTCGGCCACCGGGCCGATCGGATTCGTGGGCCTCGTCGGTGCCCATGTAGCGCGCCTGCTGGTCGGCGCGGACAACCGTTGGACCATTCCCTACGCGATGCTCTGCGGTGTGGTGCTGCTGCTGGCCGCCGACGTGCTGGGTCGCCTGGCACCCGGTGACGGTGAGATCCAGGTCAGCATCATGACGGCCGTGGTCGGGACGCCTTTCTTCGTCGCTCTCGCCCGACGGCGGAGGCTGGTCGCGGCGTGATGACAGCTCATCCCACGGTCGAGTTGGCCGCAGCCCAGGTTCTCGCCGCTGGACGCCTCGCCCGCCGCCGCACTGTCTTCATCGCCGGCAGCCTGACATTCGTCCTCCTTGTCGTGCTCGTGCTGTCGGTGACCCTCGGGGGGTCAGCATCGATCTCGCTGAGTGACACGCTCCTCGCCGCCGCAGGGCGTGGTGACGGTCTGGCCGACTTCGTGGTGTTCGAGAACCGGGTCCCGCGCAGCCTCACCGCTGTCCTCGCCGGAGCTTTGTTCGGCCTGTCCGGCGTGGTCTACCAGCGCCTCGTGATGAACGTCCTCGCGACTCCCGACATCATCGGGGTGACCGCGGGGGCGGCTGCTGGCGGCGTGGTGGTGCTCGTCCTGCTGGAGCGGTCCGGCGTCGCCACACAGGTCGGCGCGCTCGCCGGCGCCTTCATCGCCGTCACCTTCATCATCGCGCTGAGCGCGGGTGGCTCGGCCGTCGTCCATCGGCTGGTGCTGGTGGGCATCGGCATCAGCGCCTGTTTCGCATCGGTGACCAACTACGTGCTTGCGCAGGCCGACGAGACCGGCACCGAGCGGGCGATGCGCTGGCTCGTCGGATCGCTGCACGGGGCAGTCTGGGACGACGTGCGGGTGCTCGCGGTCGCGCTGACGCTCAGCGTCGTCCTGCTCGTCCTGCTCGTCCGTGACCTCGACAACCTGCGGCTCGGCGACGACATCGCGACCAGCCTCGGCTCGCGGGTGCGCAGCACCCGTCGGGGGGTGCTCCTGGTCGGTGCCGCGATGGCCGCGGTCTCGACGTCGGTCGTGGGCCCGGTCGCCTTCATCGCACTCGTGTGCGGGCCGATCGCCGCTCGTCTCGATCCCCGGGGCGGGATCTTCGTGCCCGGTCTGATGGGCGCGATCCTCCTGCTGGCCTCCGACGTAGCCGCCCAGAACGCGCCGCTCATCAGTCCTGTGCCGACGGGGGCCATCACGGCGCTCATCGGCGCACCGGTCCTGGTTGTCCTCCTGGTGCGCAGAAAGGCGTCGATCCGATGACCTTCAACCCCCTCGAGGTCCGCTCCGCCACGGCCGGCTACGGAGGCATCCCGGTGTTCCGTGAGTTGGACGTGGTCGTCCGAGCCGGTGAGATCACTGCCCTGGTCGGTCCCAACGCGTGTGGCAAGTCGACGCTGTTGCGTGCCATGTCGCGGCTGCTGCCGGTTGCCTCGGGCGCGGTTCTCCTGGATGGAGAGGACATCGCCACGACACCGACCCGCGACATCGCCAAGAAGCTGGGAGTGCTGCCCCAGGAGCCCGTGACGCCGGGGGGCATCACGGTCACCGAGCTGGTCTGGCGGGGTCGCCATCCACATCGGCGCCTCGGCCAGCGTCCGACACACGCCGATCGACTCGCGATCGCGCAGGCTCTCGTCCAGACCGGCACGGGCGCCCTCGCCGACCGGCCGGTCGACTCGCTCTCGGGCGGGCAGCGGCAGCGGGTCTGGATCGCGCTCGCGCTCGCGCAGCAGACCTCGACGCTGCTGCTGGACGAGCCCACCAGCTACCTCGACGTCGCGCACCAGCTCGAGGTGCTCGACCTCCTCGTCGACCTGAGGAACCAGGGCAAGACGATCCTGATCGTCCTGCACGACCTGGGCCAGGCGGCCCGCTACGCCGACACCGTCATCGCGATGAAGGACGGCCGGGTGGTGAGGTCGGGACCCACGCGCGAGGTCGTCACCGAGGAGCTGCTGACCGACGTCTTCGGCGTGGTCGCCCGCATCATCGAGGATCCCGACACCGGGTCGCCCCTCGTGCTGGTCCGTGGACGTCACGACCATCCCAGGTCGTCCGCCGACCGAGTCACCCTCCAACCCTGAGAACAGAAGGAAGTCCCACCATGAACCGAATGCTCCACCGCGGCGTCGTCGCGGCTGCTGCCCTGGCCCTGGGCCTCGGCATGACGGCCTGCGGATCCGACGACGAGAAGGACTCCGCCGGCGCCGGAGACTCGTCGTATCCTCTGACGCTGGAGAGCCCGTTCGGCGAGACGACGCTCGAGGAGAAGCCGACGAAGGTCGCCGTCGTGTCCGATGTCGACATCGACATCGCGCTCGCCCTGGGCGTCGAGCCGGTGCTCTCGCCCCTGTACGGCGAGATCTCCTCCTGGACCGCCGAGTCGGCGCAGGAGCAGGGCTTCGGCGAGATCACGACCTATGACGCGAGCGATGGCGTCGACTTCGAGGCACTCGCCGAGGCCGAGCCCGACGTGATCCTCGCGACGAGCGGCTACACCCTCGAGGACGACTACGACCAGCTGAGCAAGATCGCGCCGGTCGTGTCGTATCAGGGCAAGGACGGCCTGACGTCCATGACCTGGGACGAGCGGACCGACGAGGCTGCCCGCGCGCTGGGCCTGACCGACGAGGCGAAGAAGCTCGAGACCGACATAGCCGAGCAGTTCACGAAGGTGCGTGAGGCCAATCCTGACTTCGAGGGTGCCACGTACACGCAGGTCAACATCCACCCTGAGCAGATCACCTACGAGTCCTACGAGGGCAGCGACACCAGCTTCTTCAGCGACCTCGGCTTCGTGCTCCCGGACACAGCAACCAAGTACTCCGCGACCAACAACGCGGTCAGCAAGGAGAACATCGATCAGCTCGAGGCTGACGTGGTGTTCGTCGGCTATCCCTTCGGCGACGAGGGCCTCCTCACGCGTGACGAGCTCGAGAGCGATCGTCTGTTCACCTCCCTCGACGCGGTCAAGAACGGGCACTACGCCGTCATCCCGGACGAGGTGGCCTCGCCGCTGACGTACAAGACGCCGCTCAGCGTCCCGTGGGTCCTGACCCAGATGACGCCGCTGCTGCAGACGGCCGTCGCGGGCAGCTGACCCACCACCTTCCCCATCCCCACCAGTCCTGGGAGGAACCATGGCACTACCTTCGATCGCCCCCTATACGCTTCCGGAGTCTTCGGACCACGCCGAGAACCGGGTGAGCTGGACGCTCGACCCGCACCGTGCGGTGCTCCTGGTGCATGACCTGCAGGAGCACTTCGTGGACGCCTTCCAGTCCGCCGGCGGTGACGGACCCGCCGAGGTGGCCGTCGGCAACGTCGCGCGGCTGCGTGACGCGGCTGACGTCACGGGCATGCCGGTCGTCTACACGGCGCAGCCTCCCGACCAGGATCCTGGCGAGCGTGGGCTGCTGACGGACTTCTGGGGACCGGGGCTGCGCACGGCGGAGAGTGCCCGCATCGTGGCAGAGGTCGCGCCGCGTGATCACCACGTCGTCCTCACCAAGTGGCGCTACAACGCATTCATCCGGACGCCGTTGCTCGATCTCATGCGTGAGTGGGGGCGTGACCAGATGGTCGTGGTGGGGGTCTATGCCCACATCGGGTGCCTCCTGACGGCAGCCGATGCGTTTATGCACGACATCCAGCCATTCGTCGTCGGCGACGCGGTGGCCGACTTCTCGCTCGAGCACCACGTCCAGGCACTCGACTACGCCGCCGAGCGCTGCGCGACGGTGACTCGGACGGACGCGGTCCTCAGGACGCTCGCCACCGGTGCCCTGGGAGCCAGTCGATGAGCGAGGGCGCCTTCAGCCTGCACGGCACGACGTCTCGGCTCCGCGCACGCGGTGTGCGGGAGGTGCTCGACCCCGAGCTCGCGCGGGGTCCTGGCACCGCCGGGGCCGCGCTCGCGATGCTGCGGCGGATCGAGGCCGAGACGGGCCAGCCGGCGGTCATCGTGGGCGCGATCGCCTTCGACCCTTACCGCCCGGCGCACCTGTGGGTGCCCCGAGCGCATGCCCTCGACTCACCCGCGCCAAGGGTGAGGGAGGCAGCCGAAGGACGCGGCGTCGAGATCGACGACCCCGGCTACCGGGCCGCCGTCGAGGTGGCGCTTCAGCAGATCGCCGAAGGGAAGCTCACCAAGGTGGTGCTGGCCCGCGCTGTCGACGTCGTCGCCGAGGAGCCGGTCGACGTCGACCTTCTCCATGCGACTCTCGCCGCGGCCAACGTGGGTGCGTACGCGTTCAGCGTCCAGCTCGACGACGGCGGAGTCCTGCTCGGTGCGTCACCGGAGCTGCTCGTCCGGGTGTCGGGTCGTCAGGTCGTCAGCAATCCGCTGGCCGGCTCGACACCGCGGGGAGCCACCCCGGAGGCCGACGAACGGGCCCGGTCGCAGCTGTCGGTCTCGGGGAAGGACCTCGGTGAGCACCGGCTCGTCGTGACGGCCGTCGACAGCGTGCTCGCCAGGCTCACCGTCGAGATCGACACTCCGACTGAGCCCTCGCTGTCCTCGACCGAGCACCTCTGGCACCTCAGCACCACGGTGACGGGCGAGCTGCGCACCGGGGTCACCGCCCTCGACGTCGCCTATGCGCTGCACCCCACGCCGGCGGTCTGCGGAGTGCCGGCGACCTCCGCCGCCCGACTGATCGCCGACGTGGAGACGAGTGATCGGGGCTTCTACGCAGGACTCGTCGGCTGGATGGACTCCGCCGGGAATGGTGAGTGGGTGCTCGCCCTGCGCAGTGGAGTGGTGCGGGGCAACCACGTGAGGGTCCATGCCGGAGCGGGGGTGGTCGCCGCCTCGACCGCCGACGGCGAGCACGCCGAGACCGGCACCAAGCTGCAGACGTTCCTGCGGTCCCTGGACGCGGTCGTGCCCGACTACTCGATCTCCCCGGCTGCCGATGCCCTTGTGGGACCGCGCGCATGAGCCTTCTCGACACCGGTGCGGAGCCGCTGGAGCTGGTGGGCTGCGTGCCCTACCCGGCCGACGTCGCGCGTCGCTACCGCGACCGTGGGTACTGGCAGGGCCGATGCCTCGACGACCTGCTGCGAGACGCTGCGCGTGACCACCCCGCCCGTCCTGCGGTCGTGGCGATCGACGATCGCCTCGACTACGCCCATCTCGACGCCCGCGTCGAGCGGCTCGCGGCCGGGATGGCCGCCGAGGGCATCGTCCGCGGCGATCGGGTGGTCGTCCAGTTGCCCAACGTCGCCGCCTTCGTCGTGACCGTCTTCGCGCTGTGGCGAGTCGGCGCACTGCCGGTGTTCGCGCTGCCCGCACACAGACGGTCCGAGGTCGAGCACTTCTGCCGCCTCAGCGAGGCGGCCGGCTACATCACCTGCGGCCGGCACGACGGCTTCGACCACGCGGCCTTGGCGGCCGAGCTCGCCGGCTCTGTCGGCAGCCTGCGGCTCGTGGCGGTGCACGATGCGACGGGCGACCACGAGCCTGACGAGGTCGTGCGATCGCTCGTGGACCTCGAGCGGGACGAGCCCGCGCCCCGGGGAGTCTCGCACTCCTCCGACGTGGCGTTCCTCCAGCTCTCCGGCGGCACCACGGGAACCCCCAAGCTGATACCGCGCACGCACGACGACTACCTCTACTCGGTGCGCGAGAGCGCCCGGATCTGCGGACTGGACGAGTCCTCGGTCCTGCTGGTGGCGCTGCCGGTCGCTCACAACTTCGCGATGAGCTCACCAGGCATCCTCGGAGCAGTGGCGGTGGGCGGCACCATCGTGCTGGCCCCAGACGCCAGCGCTTCGACGGTCCTCGGCCTGATCGAGCGGGAGCGAGCCACCATCGTCCCTGCCGTTCCGACGCTGGCGCTCGCGTGGCTCAACGCGCCCGAGAGGGCCACGGCAGACCTCTCGTCGCTCCAGGTCCTGCAGGTCGGCGGAGCCCGGCTCAGCGAGTCGGTGGCGCGCCGGGCGATGGCCGAGCTCGGCTGCGTGGTGCAGCAGGTCTTCGGGATGGCCGAGGGGCTCGTCAACTACACACGCCTCGGTGACGACGTCGAGACCTGTGTGACGACGCAGGGGCTGCGCATCAGCTCTGACGATGAGGTCATGGTGACCGACGACGACGGCAGACCGGTGCCTATCGGGACGCCGGGACACCTGCTCACCCGCGGGCCGTACACGATCCGCGGGTACTACCGCGCCAACGAGCACAACGCACGGGCGTTCACCGACGACGGGTTCTTCCGGACCGGCGACATCGTCGTCGAGCGGGCCGACGGCTACCTCACGGTCGTGGGTCGCTCCAAGGACCAGATCAACAGGGCGGGAGAGAAGATCGCACCCGAGGAGGTCGAGAACCACCTCTTGGCCCATCCGTCGGTCCACGACGTCTCCGTCGTCGGGAAGCTCGACGAGCTGGTGGGCGAGCGGATCTGCGCCCACGTGGTGCTGCGCCCCGGGACGCCGCCGTTGCGACCTGCTGACCTGAGACGTCACCTGCGGGCACGAGGGATCGCGGCCTTCAAGATCCCCGACGAGGTCCTCTTCGTCGAGCATCTGCCCGCGACGGCGATCGGCAAGGTCGATCGTCGATCGCTGCGTGAACGAGAGGAGCGTCCATGACCACCCGGACGAGTGAACGCGCCGAGGTGCTCGACGTTCTGGGTGTCGGCTTCGGACCCTCCAACATGGCTCTGGCGATCGCGCTCGACGAGTACAACGTCTCGGTGCCGGAGAGCCTTCGGCTCGGGATCGCGTTCCTGGAGAAGCGGGCGACGCCCGAGTGGCATCCCGGCATGCTCTTCGACGACGCCAGCATGCAGATCTCCTTCCTGAAGGACCTCACGACCTTTCGCAACCCGCAGTCGCCGTACACGTTCGTCAACTTCCTCAAGTGCGCCGGACGGCTCGTCGACTTCACGAACCGTGGCTCGACCGAGCCCCTGCGCATCGAGTTCTCGGCCTACCTGAGGTGGGTCGCCGATCAGCTGTCCGGATATGTGCGGTGCTCCTCGGAGGTCCGCGGGGTCCGACCGGTGATCCAGGGCGGAGAGGTTGTGCACTTCGAGGTCGACCTCGACGGTCCCGAGGGCCGACAGACGGTGGCCGCGCGCCACGTGATCGTCGCCGCGGGCCTCCAGCTGCGGATGCCGCCCGGCATCGTCGCCGGCGATCGTGTGTGGCACTCGCACCACCACCTCGCTCGCGTCCGGGAGCTCGTGCCAGACGCGGCGAAGGACGTCGTCGTCGTGGGCTCCGGACAGAGCGCCGTCGAGGTCGCTCTCGATCTGTACGTGCGCCTGCCCGAGGCACGGGTGCACCTGGTCAGCTCCCGCTACGGGATCGCGCCCTCGGACCAGGGGCCGCTGGTCAACCAGATCTTCGACCCGTCGGCGGTCGACGACTTCTTCGACGCCGACCCCGCCGTGCGCGCGCGCATGGACCGGCTGCACCGCAACTCCAACAACGCGGTGGCGAACCCCCAGCTGATCAAGGAGGTCTTCGACATCCAGTACCGCGACCGCTGGCTCGGCCGCGAACGGTTGGTGGTGCACCGAATGAGCCGGGCCTTCTCGATCCGTGAGCGCGGGGACGGCGTCGACGTCCAGATCGCCCACGATCTCAGCGCGAGCGTCACGGAGCTCAAGGCGGAGGCGGTCGTGCTGGCGACCGGGTACACGACGTTCGACATCACCTCCGTCCTCGGCGAGCACGCCGACCTGGTGCGGCGTGGAGCCGATGGCCTCGTGGACGTCGATCGTGACTGCCGTGCCTGGCTGACCCTCGGTGGACCCGCCGGCCTCTACCTGGTCGGCCAGAGCGAGCACCTGCACGGCTTCGCCAACACCCTGCTGTCGACCATCGCCGTGCGCGCCGGTGAGATCGCCGACTCGATCCTGGGCTCCCACCTGAGCACGCAGACCGATCCGAAGGAGCGTTCCCATGCCTGAGAGCCCATTCCTCGAGGAGGCGCGTTCCCTCGTCGCCACCGTCGTCGTGGACGACGTCTCGGACGCCGATCCCGAGGAGGATCTGCGCGATTGGGGTCTCGACTCCATCCGGCTGGTGGGGCTGCTCGCGGACCTGCGCGCCGAGGGGGTCGTGATCGAGCTCGAGGAGCTCGCAGGGGAGCCGACGTTGCAAGGGCTCGCCGGAGCGCTCGAAAGGGCTCGGCCGTGACGGCCGGCCTGGAGGTCGTCGACCGTGGGTCTGGCACCCCGGTGGTCCTGGTCCACGGTGTCGGCGGGTCGGCCGCGACGTCGTTCGCGTCCGCGCTCCCCGCTCTCGCCCGTCACCATCGGGTCCTGGCGGTGGACCTGCCAGGCTCCGGGCCCGGAGCCATGCCGCCGGAGCCCGCTGGCGGATGGACAGCTGATCGGGTCGCCGACGCCATCGCCACCGCGGTGCGCTCCCGCGTCGACGTCCCCGTGCTAATGCTGGGTCACTCGCTCGGCGCCTCGCTCGCAGCACGGACCGCCGTGCGTCACCCCGGGCTCGCCTCGGGCGTCGTCCTGGCCGCCGCGTCGCTCGAGCGGGATGCCCGGTCGCTGCTCACGACCCGGCTCTGGCGACGCCTGCTCGAAGTCGATCGCACTGCGCTGGGGCAGTACCTCGTCATGACCACGTCCTCCCCGAGCTGGCTGAACCAGCTCCGTGAGCAGGACCTCGACGACCTCGCGGGCCTTGCCGCCGACCTCGTGCCGGACGGGACGGCACTCCAGCTCGACCTGGCCGAGCAGTCAGACCTCGCCGCCGATCTCGCGCTGCTCGACGTGCCTGTCACGGTCGTCCTCGGTGACGAGGACCCCCTGGCGCACGTCGATCCGTGGCGTCGCGCCACTGCTCGCGCCGGCCTGGAGTCGCTGGTGTGGTCGGGCGGCCACGACGTCCTCGCACACCACCCGCACGAGCTGGCCGCGCTGGTCCGGCGGCTCGCCGCACCGACAGCAACCGACCAGATCACCGATCCCCTGAGGAGGATCCCATGAGCACCAACCCCTTCGACGACCAGGACGGCACCTTCCTGGTGCTGGTCAACAACGAGGACCAGCACTCCCTGTGGCCCGCGTTCGCCGCGGTCCCCGAAGGCTGGACCGTGACGCTGGAGGCCACCGACCGCCAGTCGTGCCTCGACCACATCGAGCGGGAATGGACCGACCTGCGGCCGCGCAGCCTGCGCGAGTCGCTGGCCGGGGAGGGCTGATCGTGGGCACAGCGATCGAGTACGTCGACTTCCCGGTGCGCATCCGCGAGCTGGAGGTGGTGCGCACGGCGTGGATCTCGGCGACGACCATCAGGCTGACGCTCGGCGGACCGGGAGCCTCGGGATTCGAGAGCGCGATCTTCGACGAGCACGTCAAGCTCATCTATCCCGATGTCGACAGCGGCGAGCTGCGCCTGCCCACCCCCGACGGTGACGACCTGGACTGGCCACGGCCCTTCCCCACGAGTCGTGAGTACACGATCCGGTCGTACCGTCCCGACGTCGGCGAGATCGACATCGACTTCGTGGCGCACGCGGGTGGCCTCGCCGCCGACTGGGTCCGGGCCGCCCAGCCAGGGGAGCCATTGCACGTCGCGGGTCCTCCCGGCGGCTACCGCGTCGGCGACGATTACACGCACTACCTGCTCGCAGGCGACGAGACCGCGCTGCCGGCGATCGCGCGCTGGCTGGAGGAGATGCCGCACGACCGTCGGGGCTGGGCGTACATCGAGGTCCCGGGAGCGGCGTCGCAGATCGAGCTGGTCCACCCTGCCGGCATCGAGATCGTCTGGCTGTTCACCGGGGATGGCGGCACGACGGCGCTTGCCGAGGCCGTTCAGTCGACCTCGATCCCCGAGGGGGCGGACGTCTTCGTGTGGCTCGCGGGCGAGGCCGGGGCGATCAAGCCGCTGCGTCGCTGGGTCCGTGACGACCTGGGCATCGGCAAGGAGCACAGCTCGATCACGGGCTACTGGAAGCGTGGCCTGGCCGACACCCACGAACACCTGGACGATGACGACGACGAGGACTGATCGGCACCATGAGCACCCCCTTTCCCTTTGCGCTCAGCACCGCCCAGCGGAGCATCCACGACGCCTGCCTGCTCGACCCTGACTCGCCGGTGTTCCGTGTTGCCGACGTCGTCGAGATCGACGGGCGAGTCGATCTCGACGTGCTCGTGGCGGCGATCACTGCGACGGTCGACGAGACCGATGCGCTCTGGGTGGACGTCGTGGACGGCTCCGACGGTCCGCAGCAGACCTGGCGCGAGCGGGTGGCGTCACGGCCGACGGTGCGCGACCTGCGTGATGTCCGGGACGGCGAGACGGTGGCGCGCGCATGGATGGAAGAGGACCTCGATGCGGACGGCCACGGCTTCGGCCACGATCAGGTGCTGTTCCTGCTCTCCGACGAGCGCACGTGGTGGTACCAGCGTTACCACCACGTCCACCTCGACGGCTATGCCGTCGCGGCGATCTCGCGCCGGGTGGCCCACCGGGTCCGTGCGGCGTCGAGCGGCGTCGAGCCCGACCCGGGGTTCGGCCGCCTGGTCGACCTGTGGGCCGAGGAGGCCGGCTACGCCGAATCCGAGCCCGCGCGCCGAGCGGAGGACTGGTTCACGGAGCTGCTCGAGCCGGCGGACGGAGTGCCGGCCGCCGTCACACCCCTGACCGGCAGGACAGCGGCGGCGACACGCCGACCGATCCGTCGGGAGGTGCGGCTCGACCCGGCTGCACACGAGGCCCTCGAGGCGATCACCGCCCGCGACAGGCGGCTGACCTGGGCCGATGTCCACCTGGCGATCTTCGCCGCGTTTGTCGGTCGGGTGACCGGGCGTGAGGACGTCGTGCTCGCGCTCCCGGTCGCAGCGAGGGCGACGCCCCTCTCGGTCAGGACGCCGTCGATGTCGGTCAACGTCCTGCCGGTGCGTCTCGCCGTGCCTCGCCATGCCAGCCTGCTGGACCTGGCCCTCGACCATGCCGCGGTGCTGTCTCGGGTGCGCCGGCATCAGCGACTGCGCGGCGAGCTGCTCGCGGCACGGCGTTCTGTGGCCGGGGAGTCGGTGCTGCTGAGGGGGCCCGCGATCAACATCAAGCCGTTCGTCGAGGTGCTCGACCTCGGCACCGCACGCGGACACCTGCGCAACCTCCAGGCCGGGCCGGTCGACGACCTCGACCTCACGGTCGTGCCCACCGAGCGCGGCGGTCTCCAGCTCGTGATGGAGGCCAATCCCGACCTGTACGACGACCTCGACCTCCGCCGGCACGCCGACTCGTTCGCAGCCTTCGCCTCCGGGGTCCTGGCACGTCCCGACGTGCCCATGGGGCAGGTCCCTCTGGGGGGACCTGTCGAGGAGCCGCTGTCATCGCGGGTCGTCGTCCCGCTCGACGTCTCGGAGCGCCTCGCCGCGACCGTGGCCCGCGATCCCGGCGCGCTCGCCGTGCGGTCCGGTGCGGACAGCGTGACCTTCGGCGAGCTTCGCCGCCGGGTGGACGAGTGGGCCACGGTGATACGCGGCCTGGGCATCGGCTCCGGCGGTCTGGTCGCGATCGGGCTCGAGAGGGGAGTCGACCTCGTCACGGCGATCCTGGCGGTGCTGGAGGCCAACGCGGCCTACCTGCCGATCGACCTGGCCTACCCCGACGAACGGGTGGACCACCTGCTCGCCGACGCCGACCCGGCCGTGGTGCTGACCCGCGCGGGCACGAGGCTCGCATCCGACCCCCGGGCACTGCGGATCGAGGACCATCGGATCATCGATGCTCCCGCTGCCCCGCCCGCCGGGCCGCCTGCCGTCCGGCATCCTGACTCTCTTGCCTACGTCGTGTACACCTCCGGCTCCACGGGCCGACCCAAGGGTGTGATGGTCTCGCGCCGTTCGCTCGCCTTCTTCACGACTCATCACGCCGAGGGCCTCTTCGCTGACGTGGCGCGAGCCGCTGGCCGCCGCCTGCGCGCGGCGCACACCGCCTCGTTCTCGTTCGACTCGTCCTGGGAGCAGCTGATCTGGCTCCTGGACGGCCACGAGCTCGTCGTCTACGACGAGGACGATCGCCGCGATGCCTTCGAGCTGGTGGGAGCCATCGCACGGGACGGCATCGACACCCTCGACGTCACACCCTCGATGGCCGTGGCTCTCGTGGAGCAGGGGCTGCTGGAGAGCACGCACGTGCCGCGGCTGTTCCTGATCGGTGGCGAGTCCGCCTCGGACGAGCTGTGGCGGGCCCTTGCGTCGTCGGGCATGGTGTCGCACAACTTCTACGGACCGACCGAGGCCACCGTGGACGCCTTGGGCGCGGCGGTGGTGGGCGACCGCTCCACGATCGGCCGGCCGCTCGACGGCACGGGCATCCGTGTCCTCGACTCGGCCCTCCAGCCGGTTCCGCGCGGTGCCACAGGAGAGCTCTACCTGGTGGGTCCGCACCTCGCCCGGGGCTACGCAGGACGTCCGGCGCAGACGGCGAGCCGGTTCGTTGCCGATCCGGTCTGCACTGCGGGGGAGCGGATGTATCGCACCGGTGACCTGGTCCGGGTGGAGCCGGACGGCTCGGTCAGCTACCTCGGCCGTGAGGACGACCAGGTCAAGATCCGTGGCCACCGCATCGAGCTCGCCGAGGTGGTCGCCGCGCTGGAAGGGCTGGCCGAGGTGCGCCAGGCGCACGTGGGCGTCACCCCCGAGCCCATGCGGCTCGTCGCGCACGTGGTGGCACCGGGTGCGGACCCTGAGACCTTGCGCTCGCATCTCGCACGATCACTGCCGGATCACCTCGTGCCTTCGGCGGTCGTCGTGCTCGACTCCTTCCCCCAGACAGCCCACGGCAAGCTAGACGTGTCCGCCCTCCCGGCACCGCAGTGGTCCTCACGCGAGCGGGTGGCTCCCTCGACGCCGGAGGAGTCCGCCGTCTGCGAGGCGATGGCCACCGTCCTCGGCCTGGACGGCGCCTCGGTCGTCGACGACTTCTTTGTGCTCGGCGGCGACAGCATCTCGGCGATCGCGGTCGCCGGACGGGTCCGTGCGGCCGGGTGGCAGATGAGGCCACGCGACCTGTTCGCAACTCGGACCGCCCGAGCCCTGGCGCGCGAGCTGGTTCCGGTGCCCGTGGCGGATGCCGCGGACGTGGCAGACGAGCCCACCGGGTCTGTCCCGATGCCGCCCGTCGCCGCCTCGACGCTCGCGCTCGTGACCGACCTGGCCGACCTCGACGGCTACGCGCAGCACGTGACGCTGCGCCTGCCGCACGCCTTGCCGGACATGGTGCTCGCGACGGTGCTCGATGCGCTGACCGAGCGTCACCCGGCCCTGCGGCTGCGACTGGACGACGTCCTGGACGCCAGACCGACCCTGGTGGTGGGGGACTCGTGCCCGCCTCCGGCGCTGCTCGACGCACCGGACGTCGCGACCGGTGTCGCGATGGCCCTCGATGCCCTCGAGCCCCGGTCGGGAAGGCTCGTGGCGGCGGCTCGGGTGCGGTCGGCCGACCAGCTGGTGCTGGCGGTGCACCACCTCGCCGTCGACGGCGTCTCGTGGCGTCTGCTCGTGGCAGACCTGGCGATCCTGCTGGCCGGCGGCGAGCTCGCCGCGGTGGATGCGACCTCCTGGCGTGGGCACGTGCTTGCCCTGGCGCGTCACGCCGAGAGTGGTGGGTTCCGTGGAGAGCTCGACCACTGGCTCAGGGTCACGGCGCTCGACGACGTCGCCAGCGGGCTCGTCCCAGCCGCAGGGGACACTGTCGCCACGGCGCGTCGCAGTGTGGTGATGATCGACGCCCCGACGTCGCGAGCCGTGCTCACAGACCTTCCGGAGCGTCTCGACTGCCGGCCCGATGCCGTGCTGGCAGGCCTGGTCGCGCTCGCGATCAGCCGCGGCGCGCAGGAGACCGAAGAGGCCCCGGCCAGCCACCTGCTGATGACGTGGGAGACCCATGGGCGCGAGCCGATCGGCGCCGGCGAGGACCTCTCAGCAACGGTCGGCTGGTTCACCGAGGAGTTCCCCGTCGCCATCGACCTGGCAGGTCTCGACAGCCGGACCGACGCGGTGGCCGCTGCCATCAAGGCGGCGCACCAGGCTCGCCTCGAGGTGCCGGGGGAGGGCTCCGGGTTCGGAGCGCTGGGACACCTCGACCCGGCGTCCCGCGGGTCGTTGGAGGGTGCCCGTCGTCCCCGGGTGCTGCTGAACTACCTCGGCCGATTCGACGGAGCCGGAACCGACCTGCTCGTGGGTGACCAGCCGTTCGCGACCCATGTGCCGCCGGGCTTCGCCCTCACGCACGGCCTCGAGCTCAACGTGTTCGCCACTGATGAGGGCCTCGCGCTGGAGTGGACCGTGGCGCCCGGGCTCGAGGCTGCCGCGAGCCTCATCGCACGTCACCTCGATGCGGTGCTCGTCGAGGCGGTCGCCGAGGTCGGAAGACCCCGGCGGGGCACCCTCGTGCCTGCTCGATGCACCCTCCCCGGAGCCGACCAGGCGGGCATCGACGCCGCCGAGGCCGAGCTCGGGCCGTTGCGTGACGTGGCCCCCCTCACGCCGTTGCAGGAGGGACTGCTGTTCCACGCCCTGTCCGATGGTGAGGACGACGTCTATACGACCCTCACGACGTTGCGCCTGACCGCGGTCGAAGGCGTCGACGCCGCACGGATCGATCGTGCGGTGCAGACGGTCGTCGCGCGTCACCCCCAGCTGGCGGCTCGGTTCACGGCTGACCGGTTCGGGCGGCCAGCCCAGCTGGTGCCTGCCGCACCGACGGTCGAGCTCGAGGTCATCGAGCTGGCAGGGCGACGGGCGTCTCTCACCGAGGAGCTCGCGGCAGCGCGGGCCGGCGTCCTAGCGCAGCCCTTCGATCTGGGCAATGGCCCGCTGATCCGCTTCACGCTCGTGCGCCACGACGACGGCGCCGACCTGCTGCTCGCTGCCCACCACCTGGTCGCCGACGGGTGGTCGACCCCCATCGTGGTCGACGACCTGCTCCGTGCCTACGCGGGAGAGCCGGGAGGCGATCCGGCCGAGGGATACAGGGCCTTCCGCCGCTACCTCGAGCTCGTGGCCGCCGACGATGCCCAGGTCGGGCGCCAAGCCTGGGCGACCCACCTCTCGGGGGTCGCGAACGGCACGCGGATCGCTCCGGATATGCCGGTCGGCGCGACGACCGCGGTGCAGGTTCCGCTCGAGCGCGACCTTGGTGGGCGTCTCGCCGCGAGCCTGCGCGCTGGTGGGCTCACGCTCAGCGCCGCGCTCTCCGGTGCCTGGGCCTTCGCCCTGGGCCGTCGCCTCGGCACGCCCGACGTGGTGTTCGGCACGACTGTCGCGGGGCGGACGGCTGAGATCCCCGGGATCGAGACTGTCGTGGGCCTGCTCAGCCAGACCATCCCTGTCCGGGTCGCCCCCCGGGCCGACGAGTCGTGGCGCGACCTGCTCGATCGGGTGCAGGTCGAGTCCGCGCAGATGCAGGACGTCGACCGCACCAGCTTGGCCGACATCGAGGACGCCAGTGGCGTCACGGGCCTGTTCGACACCCTCGTGGTGGTCGAGAACTACCCGGCGGTCGAGCTCCCCGAGCGAGGGGGAATTCGCCTCGACGGCATCGACAATGAGGGGGGAACCCACTACCCGCTGACCCTCACCGCACTGCCGGGCGAACGGCTCGCACTCGTCGTCGACGCCGACCTCGGCCGGGTCGACAGCGGCGTGGTCGATGCGATCGTCGCCGACCTGGTCGTGGCGCTGAGGGCGATGGCCGCCGACCTGTCCACCCTCGTCTCGTCCGCCGCGACCAGCACGCCCGTCGCCCTGCGTGGCCCCGCACCCCAGCGGCAGCCCGACGTGGTCGAGTCGTTCCTCGACGCCGTGCGAAGGAATCCCGACTCACCGGCCGTGCAGTCCGCGGCGGGGGACCTCACGTTCGCCGAGCTGGCGACGAGGGCCGCAGGCATCCTGGAGCAGCTGGACGCCCAGGGCCTGGCTGCGGGCGACCTCGTCGCGCTGGCGCTGCCACGCGCACCCGATGCCATCGCGGCGATCGTCGCATGCTTGGCTGGCGGCTACGGGTACGTGCCGCTGGACACGACCTATCCCATCGACCGGCTGCGCCAGACGATCGAGGACGCCGCACCCTCGGCCGTCATCGCAGAGCACGAGACCTGGGACGTCTCACCAGGCGTACCTGTGGTCGTGCCGCGCTCGCCCGACGTCCGCACGCAGCGCCTGAGCCGGCGGGACGTGGGCGACCGCTCGGTGGCCTATGTCATCTACACCTCTGGATCGACGGGTCGGCCGAAGGGAGTGGTCATCGAGCGCGGGGCCATGACCCGGCACTTCCACGGCCTCCGTGCTCAGCGTGAGGACGACGTCGTGACCACCGTCCGTCGTCGGTTCGGTCGCGACCAGGTGCACGCGCTGGTGTCGGCATCACTGTCGTTCGACACCTCGCTGGGTCAGCTGCACTGGCTGTTCGCGGGCCACACGCTCGTCCTCCTCGACGACGACGAGCGACGCGATCCTGCTCTGATCGCGCAGGCTGTCGTCGAGCGCGCCGTCGACGTCGCAGACCTGGCCCCGGTATTGGCCGAGCAGCTGCTCGACCACGGCGTGCTCGACGGACCGGACGCCATGACCCTGCTCTACCTCGGAGGAGAGGCGGTGCCCCCGGGCCTGTGGACCCGCCTGCGGGCCGTCTCCACCCCGACGATCAATCTCTACGGGCCGACCGAGTCGACGGTCGACGCCCTCGGTGCCCGCGTCGACTCCTCACCCGTGCCCGTGATCGGCGCTCCGGTGAGCGGGGTCGTGGCCTACGTCCTCGACCCCTGGCTGCGCCCGGTCCCGTCGGGCACCCTGGGAGAGCTCTACCTTGCCGGCACCCAGCTCGCGCGGGGCTACCTGGGACGTCCTGCGCTGACGGCCGAACGATTCGTCGCCCATCCCTGGGGGACCGCCGGTGAGCGGCTCTACCGCACGGGCGATGTCGTGCGCCTCGGCGCGGACGGGCAGGTCGAGTTCACCGGCCGGGACGACGACCAGGTCAAGATCGGCGGTCACCGGATCGAGTTGGGTGAGGCGTTGGCGCTGGTCGCCGCGGTCGACGGGGTCGCTTCCGCAGCGGTACTGGCCGATCCGCCTGGTCCGACGGCCGAGAGGCTTCTCGCGTTCGTCGTCCGGTCCGGCTCGGCAGGCAGCGATGACG
>Ga0164243_10001750_pt1 | contig 36411 bp, 30 predicted proteins | sample OricompcompostOP_FD_108781 | JGI IMG/M metagenome (GOLD analysis project Ga0164243, IMG submission 108781) | Organic Plus compost microbial communities from Emeryville, California, USA - Original compost - Organic plus compost (OP) | ecosystem: Engineered > Solid waste > Mixed feedstock >...
CGGGGCCAAGCGGGACGACGACGGCGACATCTGGCTGCTGGGCCGGGTCGACGACGTGATGCTGGTGTCCGGCCACAACATCTCGACCACCGAGGTGGAGTCCGCGCTGGTGTCGCACCCGTCCGTGGCGGAGGCGGCGGTCGTGGGGGCCACCGATCCGACGACCGGTCAGGCGATCGTGGCGTTCACGATCCCGCGCGGGTCGGTCGACACCGAGGGCGACGCCGGTGAGGCACTGATCAAGGAGCTGCGCGACCACGTGGCCCGCACGCTGGGCCCGATCGCCAAACCGCGCCAGATCATGCTGGTCCCCGAGCTGCCCAAGACGCGCTCCGGCAAGATCATGCGGCGGCTGCTGCGCGACGTCGCGGAGAACCGCTCGCTCGGCGACGTCACGACGCTCCAGGACTCGACCGTGATGGACCTGATCTCCTCCGGCATGAAGTCGGCGAAGTCGGACGACGAGTAGCCATTAGTCGCAGTTGATGGCGGGCGAACCCTGTGCCGGGGTTCGCCCGCTTTCGTCGCTGCGTGCGCATGCGTCGATGTGACGTGTCCGGTTCCCGTCCGAATATTTTTGCAACAAATCGACGCGTCCGACTTCCCTCCCGGCCCAGGAGTGCCTAGTTTCCTCATTGGTCCCTTAATCGGGGCACGATCATCCGTCCTCGTTACCCCCCGAGGACGGCTCCTTCACACCGGAGGTATCCACGTGCGCAAAGTCGCAGTGGGCCTGCTAGGTCTGTCGCTGGCCGCGACGACCAGTTTCGCGCTGAGCGGCGTGGCCTACGGCCAGGCGCCGAAGCAGGCGAAGGCAGCGGCCCCGAGCGTCTCCGAGCCACAGCAGGTCTCGGACGAGCTCTCCAACCCCCTGGAATCGAAGCGCCGCGAGCTGCGCCAAGCCGCCCTCGAGGACGTCATCGCAGGGAGGGCCAAGCCGCAGACGATCAACGGCAGCAAGGTCGTCAAGGTCGGCAAGAAGGACCTCAGCAAGGCGGCCCAGAAGCGGACGGGCAAGAAGCAGGTCGACCAGTACGTCGAGCTGGCGCTGGAGCGGACCGACCGGATCTTCGTGGTTCTCGCGGAGTTCGGCAACCAGCGGCACCCGAGCTACCCGGACCAGGACACGAACCCGAACATCGCGGGTCCGACCACGTTCGACGGTCCGCTGCACAACCAGATCCCGGAGCCCAACCGGCTGGTTGACAACTCGACCGTGTGGAAGCCCGACTACAGCCGCGAGCACTACGAGAAGCTCTACTTCGGCACGGGCAAGGGCGACGAGTCGCTCAAGCAGTACTTCGAGACGCAGTCGTCCGGTCGCTACACGGTCGAGGGTACGGTCACCAACTGGGTGAAGGTGCCCTACAACGAGGCCCGCTACGGCCGCTCCAACGGCTTCCCGTGCGCCACCAACGTCTGCTCCAACACGTGGTACCTGATCCGCGACGCCGCCAACGCGTGGTACAACGACCAGATCGCGCAGGGCCGTCCCGAGGCCGAGGTCAACGCCGAGCTGAAGTCGTTCGACCAGTGGGACCGGTACGACTTCGACGGTGACGGCGACTTCAACGAGCCCGACGGCTACATCGACCACTTCCAGATCGTCCACGCCGGCGGCGACCAGGCCGACGGTGACCCGCACCAGGGCGAGGACGCGATCTGGAGCCACCGCTGGGCGGCCTTCCAGGGCACCGGTGAGGGCCCCTCCAACTTCCCGATCGGCGGCACGCAGATCGGCAACAGCGGCGTCTGGGTCTACGACTACACGATGCAGCCGGAGAACGGCGGCCGCAGCGTCTTCTACCACGAGTACGCCCACGACCTGGGCCTGCCCGACGACTACGACTCGGCCGGCGACAACGCCAACGAGTACTGGACGCTGATGGCCCAGAGCCGGCTCGGCGCCAAGGGTGAGCCGTTCATCGGTGACCGCGGCGGCGACCTCGGCGCGTGGAACAAGATCCAGCTTGGCTGGCTCGACTACGAGGTCGTTCCCGCCGGCGTCAAGCGCACGCTGACCCTGGGCCCGGAGGAGTACAACTCCGACAAGCCGCAGGGGCTCGTCGTGCCGCTCGGCCTCAAGGACGTCTCCCACGAGGTGGGCGCCCCGGCCGACGGCAGCTACCAGTGGTGGAGCGGCGACGCCGACGACCTGACCAACGCGGCGGCGCACACGCTGTCCCGCCAGGTCACGCTGCCCGCGGGCAGCTCGACGCTGACGTTCAAGGCCCGCTGGGACATCGAGGACTGCGGCCCGGACCCGTGCGACTTCGCCTACGTCGAGGTCGACTCCGGCAACGGCTACGTGCCGATCCAGGGCAACATCACCAACGCGCCGGAGGCCGAGGGCGGCTTCGGCATCGACGGTGTCCAGGAGACCTGGACCGACGCGACGTTCGACCTGTCGGCGTTCGCCGGCAAGACGATCGGCCTGCGGTTCCGCTACGAGACGGACCCGGCGCAGCGCGGCAACCCCGGCGTCGACCTGCCCAACGGCATCTTCGTCGACAAGATCGCCATCACCTCGGGCGGCACGACGGTGTTCGCCGACGGCGACGCCGCCGGCAACCTGGGCTGGACCGTCGACGGCTTCCAGAACATCCAGTCGTCGTTCATCACCCAGCACCCGCACTACTACGTCGCCGGTTGGCGGACGTACGTCAGCTACGACAAGTACCTGCAGCACGGCCCGTACTACTTCAACCGGATCACCGAGGACCGCGTCGACCACTTCCCGTACCAGACGGGCCTCCTGATCTCGTACTGGGACACCTCGCAGGCCGACAACGAGGTGAGCGAGCACCCGGGTGAGGGCCTCAACCTCTACATCGACGCTCGCCCGAAGACCCTCTACCGCCTCGACGGCCAGCCGTGGCGGACGCGGGTCCAGATCTACGACGCGCCGTTCAGCCTCCGCAAGGCCGACTCCTTCACGCTCCACCACGAGGACCAGGCCATGTACGTCCGCGGGCCGGCGGCCAACCCGCTCTTCGACGACACGGACGACTACTTCGACGAGGCGCTGCCGAACCACGGCGTCAAGCTCCCCGCCGTCGGAGTCAAGATCCGCGTGGTCGAGGAGATGGGCACCTCGGTCAAGATCCGGATCAGCTGACCTGCTCCTGACCTGAGGGTCCGTCCGAACGCCGGCGCCCTCCGTGCCACTCCGGTGGCGCGGAGGGCGCCGTTTTTCACGCCCGGAACCGGTACTCTCGGCAGAGCGTCGAACTGAAGGTGCATGCCATGAACCGCGCCGCCGCGGTAGCGGCTCTCGTCCTGACGACCGCCCTGTCGGCCGCCTGCGGTGCGCCGGGTGAGGAGGTCGCCATGCCGGAGCCCTCGCCGTCGGCGTCCGGTTCGCCGTCGCCTTCGCCGGACCCGTCGCCCTCGTCGGTCCCGCCGACCGCTCCGTCGGTCTCACCGCGGGACAGCGAGCGGCCGCTCTCGCCGGTGCCGCCGCCGACGCTCAAGCCGCCGACGGTCGGCCCGAGCCAGCCCAGCGACCTGATCCCCGGCGACATCATCGCGGGCCGGGTGACCAAGGGCGGGTCCGGGCCGTGCTACGGCCTGATCACCGACGACAACCGCAGATACGCCCTCTACAGCGACGCCGGCCTGACCATCGAGGAGGGCAGCTGGATCCGCGCGAAGATCGGGCCCCTCCGCCTCAAGATCTCGTGCGGCGAGGGCATCAATGTCGCGCTGATCTCCTTCACGCGGATGTGAACTCCAGCCAGGTGAGGTCGTGGCCGCAGGGCGGGCCCTCGGCCACGCCGAACCGGCGGTCGTCGAGGTCCAGGACCACCGTGTAGACGGTTTCCGAGCGGTCGACCGGCGCCTCGCGCTCGTCGACATGGCGGCAGATCGCGTTCGGGAGGCTCTGGTGGTCGCGGAGCACGGCCAGCATGTCGTCCTCGGTCACCTTGCCGGTCTCGGCCGCCGCGGCGAGCATGCGGCGGGCCCGCGCCGCGCGGAAGAGCGTCGAGCCGGCGAAGTCGTTCACCAGGTCGCGGACCGGCAGGGTCGACTCCAGGTGGTTGGCGTGGGCGATCACGCCGTCCGCGGGGTGCAGCCAGCCGGCGACGCCCGGCACCAGCTCCAGGTCGATCAGCTCGCCGCCGGCGGGGCCGGACTGGCCGAGCAGCAGGTTCATCGAGGCGTTGCGCGGGCTGGGCACGACCGCCTTGAGGGCCCGGCCGAGCGTGTCGGACTCCAGGGCCGCGCGCAGCACCACGTGGTACGGGACGCCGGCCTGGCCGCCGGACAGGCCGTCCCGGTCGGTGGTGAGCATGTTGACGCAGATCCCGAGGCCCGCGGAGTTGACGCCGGTCTTGGCCAGCATGCCGGCCTCGGTGAGCGTGCGCACCGTGTGGCCGCGCTCGTCGGTGCTGGTCAGCAGCACCATCGCGTGCCGCTGGTCGGGGTGCCAGTCCCAGTTCTGCGCCATCAGCGTGTGGCCCGTGGCGGTGTGGGTGCCCAGCGCGCCGAGAACCGTGCAACCGCCGGCGGCGCCGTCGGGCGGCGTACCGTAGATCAACTCTGTGCGAGCGTTGACCGCGTAGAGGTCGCCCACCTGGACCCCCGCGCTCTCGGCCGTCGCGTCGAGCATCTCGGCGACCCGGGGGTAGAGCCGGACGGTCTCGGCCCGGAACGCGTGCCCGGCCGCGCGCGTCACCGCCGGATCGAGCCCGACGGCGGCGAACCGGCCCGCGTAGAGGTCCACGTTGGCGGCGATGAGGTCACCGGCGGCCCGGCCGTAGGCGGACCCGCACTCGGCGGGCGTACCGCTGACCTCGACGTGAGGCACAGGGAGCGTCATGCCCCTGACGGTAGACCCTGGGACACGGGTCCGGGGAATCTCCGGAACCGGCTCCGGTGGCCGCTGACCTACGCTGGCCGGATGGATGAGTCAACCGTGCTGGTCGACGGCCCGTGGACACATCGGTGGGTCGGCGCCAACGGCAACCGCTTCCACGTGGTCGAGGCCGGCACCGGACCGCTCGTGCTCTTCCTGCACGGCTTTCCGGAGTTCTGGTGGGCCTGGCACGAGATGCTGCCCGCGGTCGCCGACGCCGGGTTCCGCGCGGTCGCGGTCGACATGCGCGGCTACGGGGCCAGCGACAAACCGCCGCGGGGGTACGACGGCTTCACGATGGCCGCCGACGTCACCGGCCTGATCCGGGCCCTGGGTGAGCGGCAGGCGACGCTCGTCGGGTCCGGCTTCGGCGGCATGGTCGGCTGGGCGGCGGCGGCGTTCCACCCGCGGATGGTGCGGCGGCTGGTCGTGCTCGGCGCCGCGCATCCGCTGCGGCTGCGGGCCGCGATCGTGGCCGATCCGCGTGGGCAGTTCAGCGCCGCGGCGCGGACGCTGAAATTCCAGCTCCCCCGGTACGAGCATCTGCTCGTCCGCGACGACGCGGCGATGGTCGGCGAGTTCCTGCGCCGGTGGTCGGGGCCGGCGTGGGCGGCCTCGCCGGAGTTCGCGGCGTACGCGGCTCGGTGCCGGGCGGCGATGCAGATCCCGCAGGCGGCGTTCTGCGCGCTGGAGGGATACCGGTGGGCGTTCCGGTCGGTGCTGCGGTTGCACGGATACCGGTTCGTGAAGCAGATGCAGCAGCCGCTGACGACGCCGACCTTGCAGCTGCACGGAGCGCTCGACACGGCGGTGCTGCCGCGCACGGCGCAGGGTTCGGGGCGGTACTGCGTGGCACCGTACGAGTGGCGGCTGCTCGACGGCATCGGCCACTTCCCGCACCTGGAGGCGCCGGACCTGGTGCTGGGCGAGGTGTTGCGCTGGACGAAGAGCTAGGGCGTCGGGCGTCGGCGGTCAGATGCGGTTCTCGCGGATGTCGGTGACCTCGTTCGCCGGGGCCCAGCCCTGGTAGACGCCGAAGTCGAAGACTTCGAGGCCCAGCGCTTCGGCCACCGGGGCCCGGCCGCCCGTGTACTCGACGCGCAGCCAGCCGTCGTGCTCGGCGAGGACGATGAACGGCTCCCCGCGCCACAGGCAGATGGTGCGCACGTACGCGAGGTCGTCGACCTCGCTGGCGGGGACGACGCGGACGTACCGGCCGGGGCGTACCTGCTCGAAGCCGTCACCCGGCTGCGGCTGGTAGATCCGGACCTGGTCGCCGTCGGGGCTGGCGTCGTACTCGCGGTCGCGCCAGCGGGCCACGTAGCCGTCGCGCATCAGTCGCCCACCCGCCGCCAGGCCGGCGCGTCCGCGTCGAGCACCGCGACCACCTTCTCGGAGCCGTCGGCACCGACCCGGACCAGCTGCGCGCCGTGCGGGAGCCGTGCGCTGTCCACTTTGAACTCGGCGATGACGTCGGTGCCCTCGCCCGGCGCGAAACCGTTGCCGCGGAACGGCGCTCGCTCGATCACCCATCCCTCCATCGCGCGCATCGCGGCCTCGTTCTGGCCGCCGTACGGGATCCGGTAGAGGCTCGGGCGGTACGCGGGCCAGCGGAGCACGAAGATGTGGTCGGCGTCGGGCGAGAACGGGGAGTTCGCGTACCCGAGGCCGAGCGCCGTGACGAGCTTGGCCGGCGTGTCGAGATGCGCCACCTCGGCGGCCCGGTGGACGAAGCCGGAAACCCGGTCGTAGCCGCGCTCGAGGTAGAAGTCGACCTGGGCCGGCGAGACCGTCTTCTGCATCATCGTCGGCAGCGTGGCCTGCGCGGCGGCCGGCTCCGGCGCCGGCGCGGCCGCCTTGTCGCCGTCGGCCGGCGCCGCCGCGACCGGCTCGTCCTCGGCACCGAGCCCGACCTCGGCGGCCCAACTGGCCAGCGCGACGATCTGGGCACCGGGCAGCTTGGCACCGACCGGCGTACCCGGGTTGACGGCGAACGACCATTCCTCCCGCGGCCAGCGGCTGATGAGCTGCACGAACTTGACCGTGACGGTGTCGGCCGGAGCGCCGAGGTGATCGGCGAGGCGCTCCTTGGACGTGAAGACGACGATGTACGGCTCGCCGTCGATCGTCTCCGTCCGCCAGACGAAGTCGTCGGTGCCGGGCTTGGCGTCCGCGGGAGCCCCGTCCGCGACGGGGACGAGCACGCGGGCGAGCAGCAGGGTCGAGAGGAAGGTGTCGGTGCTGCCCTCACCGGCGGCGGTGAGCAGGCTCTCCTCGACGTCGTTGGCGGGTTGGAAGTCGACCGGTACGACGCCGTCACTCCCGAAGACCTCCGCCGCGGCGGTGTCCCTGGTGGTGGTGCTTTCTGGTGGGGTTGGGTGCGGTGTCGCCGCGGTGCCGGCGGGGCCGGGCCAGTTGGTGGCCGGCGTGCGAGTGTTCGGCGCGGTTGCCGTTTCGCTGCCGGTGGCGTCGCCGTCGACCGTCTCCCGGTCGCCTGCGAGGGCCGGGAGGATGTTCTGCTGATCGCGCGGGTCGCCGCCGGCGTCGCTGTGGGACGGCGTGGTGGCGGGCAGACGGCGTGGGGTCCAGAGATCGTCCTTCGGGGTGGCGGCTGCGGCCTCCTCGGCGGCCGCTGTGCCGTTGCCCGGTGTTTCGGTCGGTGCGGACACCGTGGTGTCGGTCGAGGCGTCCCAGTGGCTGGTCTGTGGCTGCCCTGACAGGCGGGGGGTGCTGGCACCGGTGGCCGAGCCGGCGTCAGGCAAGGGTCCCGCCGCGTCGGTCGTCGGCGGTAGGGGTGGCGTTCGCCAACTACCCTGCTCGGGCTTCGTCGGACCGCCGATGGCGCGTTCCATCGACGCGCCATCGCCGGACAACGCGCGCGGAAGGTCAGGTCCGACGGGAGCGGCTTCCGCCGGCTGCGGGCGTCCCGGGACGGACCGGATCGCCTCGTTCGACGACAGCCGGCCCGAACCGGCGCCGCCCGCCTCGTGCGACGCGACCCGACTCAGCGGCGGGCGATCCGGAGGGGTGATCGACTCGTGCGAGCCGGTCCCGGGCGGCGGCGACCATTCCCGGGCCGCGGCGTCCTCACCTGGAGCGGCAACGGGCCCCGCTGTCGAGCGGGACTCGACTGCCGGGCCGTCAGCCGGTGCCTGCTGACGGTGGCCGGGCAGGCGATCGACGGTGGTCGGTGGCTGGCCCTCCTCGCTCTCGTGGCGCGGTGTCCCGGTGACCGGGGAGCCCGCCGGAAGGCCCGCGTCCGGTGGGGTGGCGGTGGCCCACTCCGGCTGCGCGGACGCCGGGTCGTTCCCGGATGGACGTAGGCGGTCGCGGGCGGGCGACCAGATGTCGGACGCCGCCGTACCGTTCCGCTCGGACGGCCAACCGGATGGTGAGCGACCGCCGCCGTCCACCGCCCACGGCGGAGTGGTCGGCGACGTCGGCGGGCCTCCGCTGGTAGACGCCGGCGGGCCTCCGCTGGTAGACGCCGGCGGGCCTCCGCTGGTAGACGCCGGCGGGCCTCCGCTGGTGGACGCCGGCGTCGGCACGGTTCCGCTGGTCGAGGCCGGCGTCGGCACGCCCCCGGTGGTGGACGCCGGCGTCGGCACGCTTTCGCCGGTGGACGGTGGCCGATCCCCGCCGCTGGCGGGTGGCCCGAAGAAGCCGCTCGCTGCCGGCCGGGACGCCGCGGACCGCCAGGCCTCGGGCCCGCCGGGGGTGCCCGTGGCGTCGTACCCTTCGCGGTTCTGGCCGGGCGGAGCACCCTCCACCGGCCAGGAGCCCTGGAGCGGCACCGACGGGCCGTTGGATGGCGGCGGATCGACGGGGCTGTACCGCTCGAAGCCGCGTGGCGTCAGCGGAGGCCGGGAACTGTCGAGCGGACGCGGGGGCTCCATCCGCCGTGCTGGGTCGGAGGCTCGCCGCGGTGAGGAGCGCGCCGGATCGTCGTCGCGGAACGGGGAGCGCGGCGGCCTCATGGGCGGCAGCGACCGCGGTGCGTCCTGCTGGGCCGAAGACGACGTACCGGCCGGTGGTAGGGGCCGCTCGGGTGCGGCCAGCGTGTCCATCGGCGGGTAGACATCCGCGGGCGGTCGCGGCGTGCGCGGCGGCAGATCGCCGTGGATCACCGGTGGCGACCACGGGGCCGGCTCGCCGTTGGGTTCCGGACGCTGCCGGTACCCGTTCTCCTCGGACCGCTGGCGGAGCGGCGGCGGCTCCGGGGCGCCGCGGAACGGGAACCGCTCGGGTTCGGTGCGGAAGGACGCCGGCTCAGGACCACGCCCGAGCCCGGAACCGGACGCCGGCGCTTGACCGTACCCGGCCGCGTGCGTCGGCCCGGTCTCGGACGCCGGACCGGTCGAGGAGGCGAGCCCGGTCGAGGACGCGTGCCCAGGCGCGGGCAGCGGACGGTACGGCGGAAGCGGCGCGGGTGACGACGGCTCCGGATCATCGAGCCCGCCGCGCCGCCGCATGGCGGCGAGCCGCGATTCGAAGCCCGGGGGCCGGACAGGCCGGTTGCGCGGCGCCGGTTCGATGCTGTCGGGCTCGAGCACAGGGCCGCTGGCCGCGCCGACGCGGTCGGCGTACGGCGGCTCGACGATCTCGCCCTGCACCACCTGACCTGGCACGGTGGCCCGAGCCCGCGCACGGGCGGCGGACTCGGCGCGCTCGAGCCTCGCCCGGGCACCCATGGTCCGCCCCGGCAGCCGGACGTCACCCCGCGCGAGCTGCGAGACGAACCAGGCCGGAAGGTAGCCCTCGATCGGCAGCCCGGGGTTGACGGCGAGCCACCACTCCAGGTTGGGCCAGCTGCCCGCGAGCTCGTGGTAGGCGATGCGCCGCGCGGACCCCGCGTTGTCGGCCAGGCAGATGCGAAGGGCGTCGCCGGAGGTGAAGGCCAGAACGTGGGTACGCCCGTTGGTGGTCCAGGTGCCCCACCCGACCGGAGCCCGCCCGGCCAACGCGTCCGCCGACACGGGCAGGAGAAGTTCGGTGCGCGCGAGGATGCGGAAGTAGAGTTCCTGATCACCGGCGCGGAGCGCGTCCCGCATCGCGGCCTCGACGTCGGTGGCCGGTTCCCAGTCGGTCACGGCCACCCCCTTCCCGGTCAGGCCAGACGCGTCGCGTACAACCTACAAGCTATCGACAAGATCACGAGGTAGGGACGTGACAGGCTGTCGCGCCACGCCCACGTCGCCGCCACTCGCAGCGGACCCGAAAGCCTCTTCAAATGGCCACCGGCTACTCCCGCTCGTGACCGTAGTCGTCGCCCTCACTGCCAGCCGCCATTTTGCCAGTCCCCCCGACCCCCGTCACCGCCAAGCCGCTGCGCATACTGCTCTCTTCCCACTACCGACGCCCACGACGACGACGTGACGGCCCCCAACCCCACCTCACACTCCCACCGAGGGACGCGCCGAGGCCGCGGTCGTCGCCGGCCCGGCAAGCGGCACCAGGGCGAATATCCCGAATCATCCCGGTCCGTGTAACCAGGCAGCAGGCGGGAAATACCAGCGCCAGCCCTCGCCCGGCCCTCCGGGATCGACGCACGTCCCCGGCCAGCTCGCCTCCCGCTGGCCCGGTCGTGCGTACGCCAGGAGCGAGGCCACGACGGCAGCGCGCCGCCTCGATCCATGCCGGCCCTTTCGGGCGACCGACCGGCGCAGCACAACGCGTCGCCCCACACGCCAACGGCGCAGCCTCGGGCCGCGCGGGGCCCCGGCGACGCCATGCCGAGCCCGGGGAGGCAAGCAGCAGGTCACGGAGCTCGCGCGCCAGCCCGGGTGGGCACCCGGGGCTGGCCGGGCGGACAACGCCGCCGACGCCGGCGCCGCACCTCATGGCACCCATCCCGATGCCGGCACCGCCCTGTGCTGCCGGCGGTCAAACGCTCCTGCTCACCGCTGGGCGCCCTGACACCACGCCATCGGCTCCACCCGCCGGCGGCGCCGGCTGGTACGCCGTCGAAGGCGCCAACCCCGAACACACCCACCGCCGCCGCCCGGCGCTCCACGCACCAGGGCCGGCAGGAAGACAGCCGCGGCGGTCGCGTCGTTGCGGCACCGCATCGCCGCGTCGCGGGTACCGCCCCTCCCCGGCAGGAAGCAGCACAACGCCACCGACCACGCGGAACCCGTCGCGAAGAGCCCCGGCTATCGTGCGGGGACGCGGTACACCGCCGGATGCGCAGGCCCGGTGCCGATCGCGCGGCACCGTACGTCGCCGTCCTCCCGCCGCCGCTGCCGCCGGTCCGCCCGTCACACGGGCCATCCTTGGATCTTCGTTCTTTCTATCGATCACCCCCTGACCGCATCGGCTGCCCGATCACTGGAACAGCTTGACGTTGCGCATTTCCGTGTTGAGGTAGTCGGCCGCCGACGCGTCGAGGGCGTGCTTGATGTCGCGGAGCATGGCCTGCAGGTCGGCGGAGGCCGTGCGCCAACGGGCCTGGCGCTGCTCGTACGCCTGCTTGGCCTCGCCCGTCCAGGTCGCGACCAGGGGAGCCGCATCGCGCTCCAGTTGGGAGAGCTGCGTGTCAAGGGTGTTGAACGCCTTTTGAATGTCCGCGCTGGCCTGCTGCAGCGCGGGGAAACTGACGACCAGGACCCCGTCGTTCATCGCTGGATCTCCTTCACAGGGGCAGGTGGATGGAACGGGTGGTGGCGGCGACACGACTGGCCGCGTCGTCGTCAGAGGCGGCGTACTGCTGGCCCGCTGTGCGGATCGCGCCGGCCGTCTCGCGCAGTGCGCGCTGGATGGCGGCCTGGTCGCGGGCCCACTGCTGTTTCACCTGCTCGAACGACCGGCCTCCGGCACCGCGCCAAGCGGTCTGCAGCACCTCCAGTTCGCTCATCAAGCTGCTGAGCATGCTCTGCAGCGACTGGTCGACCTGCTCGAACTTGGCGGCGGTCTGCTGCATCACCGCGGCTTCTGCCTTCGTCTGGGACACCCCGGACGTCACCCCGCTCTCGTGTCGATGGTGGCCAATGTCTCTCACGGCGACGCCGACGCTATCGGGTCAGGTCACACGTTCGGTAGCCCCGAAGACACTGCCTGTGGACAAAGCCTGCCTGTGGATAACCTCAACCCCCCGCCCGCGCCACGGCAGGATCGAGCCGTGCACCCTCGTCCACGAGAGCGACCACGGCGGCAGGCAGCCGGAGCGGCCGCACGCCGCCATATCCGAGCATCGTCAACGCTTCGGCTCCGGCCACCGGGTGCCGTCGGCCCAGGTCGGTCACGATGCTGACCGTGCCGCCGGCGGCGTCCGGCTTGGTCACCGCCTCCACCACGGCCGCCCGGCCCGGCGCCACGACGACGTGGTCGGCGCTCGCGTCGTTCCGCGAACGCGGACGATCCCCGAGTTCGGGTGCCGCCGCACCCAGCTTGACGTCCACGACCCCCTCGTCACGCACGACCGCGCACAACCCGCCGCCAGACGGCTCGGCCAGCACAGGAGTCTCCATGGGGAACAGCGCGTCCGGGCCCAGGTCAGGCAGCTTGTCGATCGCGGCGAACCGACCGATCGGGAGTTCCGTCGGACGGTCCTGCCGGTGGGCCGCGAGAAGGAGGTCCGCCTGCAACCGCGTTATCCCGGCCAGACCGTCGCGCAACGCGACCGCATACTGCCGCCCACCGCCGTGGCTCACGACCACGAACACGTCGCCGATCCGGGCCGACGGCACGTGCGTCGACGGGTCACCCGCGTCGGGAATTCGCACGCGGGCGAGATGGGGCCCGGCGGGCAGGGCATCGAGCAGCGCCGGGGCCACCTCCGCGGGCCGCGACGTCGCCCAGCCGAGCGCGGTCAGGACAAGCTGCGGATCGCCTACGCGGAATCGATGGTTTCGCCAAACGAGATGCAAGGAGCCGTCCGGGTGGCGGGCCAGCACACCCTTGTCACCGAGCCCGGCGCCGCCGGCGGCTTCGGCGCCGACGAGAAGCACGGAGGTACGGCCGGCAATGGAGCAGATCGTCCACGGTGGACCGAGCAGCCGGTCGGGCCTCGGAAGGGACTCCGGCGCTTCCGCGATGCCTAGGGGATTGCCGCGCGGCACATCCTCGATCGCGCGGCGCGACACGAGGACCGTCTTCGGCGCGGCCGCGCCGACGATCAGCAGCGCCGACGAGTAGTTGGGGACGAGATGCAGCTTGCCGTCGCGATAGACGTAACGAGCGCCGGACTCACGCTCCACGATCACCGCCGACGAGTCACGCCAGCCCGTCTCGTCGCCGTCGACCAACGCGCCATAAACGACAAAGCCGGCCAAGGCGATCGTCGCGACCAGGACGCTGGCCAGTGCCGCCCCGGCTGCCCGGCGAAACGGTGGCTGCGGTGGATCGGTTTCGCGCATCACGAGCGCAGAAACCACGCGTTGCACCATGAACTGGTACGAATGAAGCTGGTCCTGCCGCGACGGCATCGGGACCTCCTCGGCGGCGATACGGCTCTAGGATGCGGCGAGTAACCGCTTCGAATACGGAGGGGAGGCTATCGCGGTGACGGCGTCCGTAGTGGACCGCGAACGGCAAGCCGTGGCGCCTCCGCGACCGAGGAGCGGTCCACGGTGGACACCGATCAAGCCGGCGCAGATCATCGCCTGCCAGGTCGCGCTGGCGGGAGCGTTGGCGGCCTCGGGCCGAGGACCGGACGCCTTGGCCTGGTCGGCCACCGCCGGCATCGCGGTGGTGGCGATTGCTCTGGCGCGGGTACGCCGCCGGTGGCTGTACGAGTGGTTCCTGATCGCTGTCAGGTATGCGCTGCGCCGGCACCGGCTGCCCGCTGAGGCATCAGCCAGCACGCTGCTACGGTTCGCGACCCCCGACGTGGCGCAGACGGCGGAAGGCTTCACGGACGACGACGGCATCACCTCGGTTCTCGAAGTCCTGCCCGCACGCGCCGTGGCCCGGCAGGCGCCGCGGCTGCCGAGCGTCGCCGAGCTGGTTGACGGCGCCGACGTGGATGTGCGGCTGGGCCTGCTCGTCGCCGCCGTGTCAGCGCCGGCGCCACTGCTCGCTGACGCACCGGCCGCCGCGTCGTACCGGCAACTGACGGATGGACAGGTTCCCGCGTTGCTGCGGACCTTCCTCACGGTACGGGTCCGACGCCCACCCGGCTGGTCCGACCATGAACTGGTACCGACGCTGTCCGGCGTCAACCGCCGGCTCGCCAAGCGGCTCGGCCCACACCGCCTGTTCGAGGGTGCTGACGCCATGGAGATCCTGGCCGAGCTGGCACACCACAACGGCGGTCCGGCCCGGGAGCACTGGTCGTTCGTGGCGGCCGGGGGGCTGTGCCAGGCCACATACCGCGTCGACGGCGTGACGGGCGGCGACCGGCTGGTCAGGCGCCTCCTCATGCTGGATGCCAGCGCCATCACCATCGCGACCGGCCCATCGGCGAGGACGTTCACGCTCCGCGTCGCAGCTCTGTCCCCCGCTCACCTCGGCCGTGCCGACGCAGCACTCCGCCGCCTGCTGGCCAGGGAAGCGGCGACGGCCGACCGCCTCGACGGTGACCACCGGACCGGGCTGGCGGCGACCCTCCCGTTGGGACGGCTGACGGAGCGCGAACCGTGGCGGCTGGCTCGGGGCGACCACCTCGTCCGTGCGGCCGCGTCCACCACACAAGACGCTGGCCGATCCATCCGTCCAACCGTGGCACCCACGCAAAGCCGTGACCAAGCCAGCGACCCAACCGTGGTCGGCACACCACGCCGTGCAGCCATCCGCCCCACCACAGCCACCGCACAAGGCCGCGGCCAACCCACCCGGCCAACCGCCGCCACCGCGCGAGGCGCCGGCTCCGACACATCGGCCGACGACTCCCCACAGGTCCAGCCCGAGACGGCGCCGGAGAGCGGATCCATAGTGGATGTTCTTGAGCTTCCCGCAGGTGTGGTTCTTGGCTTCGATCCGCAGCGGCATCCCGTAGCGGCCCGATTGTTCGGACCACGCCGCATCCGTGCCGTCCTGGTGGGCGACGCGGCGGTGGCGAAGGTTCTTGTCCTCCGCGCGATGGCGGTCGGCGCTCGGGTGGAGATCGAAACCGCTCGGGCCTCGACGTGGCAGCGGTTCGTCCAATCCGCTGCAGCCCCCGAAGCTGACCTCTGGTTGACCCGCGCGGGATCGCGCGGGCCGGGCTGGCCAGCCACTCCCCTGCGACCATTCCTGCACGTCGTCGACCGCGGCGCGCCGCGAGGTGGCGACGCACCGGAACAGCTGCGAAGGGAGTTCCTGCCCGGGAACCAGTCCGTCGCGAGCCGCGTGCCAGCAGGAGGCCCAAGCCCGGTTAGGAACGCTCGCGGTGGGCGGCTCGGCCCACCCGCTCCACACCGCCGCAGCTCAGCAAGGACGCCGGATGCTCCACGGGACAGGACCGAAAGGTCACCGTCCGAGGCGTGGACCGACCCGGACCGGCCCTGGCAGGCGACGGTGATCGTTCTCGACAAGCTGGACGCCACGAACGCCGGAGTCCTCGAGGAGGCCGACCTGATCCTTCTCCAGCGCTTGCTGCCCGACGAGGCCACCACGGCCGGTGAAGCGCCAGGTCTCGCGGAGACCGCCGGCTGGTTGACGCGTCTGCCCGACGACATGCTGGCAGTGGTCCGCGACGGCACCGTCCACTGGGCACAGATTGCCCAAACGCCGATCGAGTCGGTGCTCATCGGGCCACTGGAACGGCCGCCCACCGCCGTGAGTCGCGGTCGTGGAGTAGGCCCGCCGGCCCGCGGGTCGGACGTGCCCTTTCCACGTTCGGCCGGTCCGACCCGCGGGGACAGGAGTGGTCATGAACCTCACGGCTGATGGTGGCGGCAAACAGGGACACGGCCATGGGTGAGGATCGGCACGACGCCGGCCGCGAGTCCGTCGAAATCCTGGAAGGCGGCAACATGGGCGGGGCCGTTCGGGTGGGCGGCACCGTGCGCCGGCCTGCCGGGCCGTGGAGCCCCACGGTCCAGCGGTTGCTGGGGCACCTGCGGCGCCAAGGGCTGGACTGGGTGCCGGAGCCCCTCGGGGTCGACGACGAGGGCCGTGACCGTGTCTCCTACCTGCCTGGGATGGTTCCGCAAGATCCGCTGCCAGAATGGCTGTGGTCGGATGCCATTCTGGTTCGCGCGGTGCAGCGACTCGGAGACCTCCACGACGCGAGTGCGACCTTCGACGCCACGGATGCCACGTGGCGCTTCCCGGTGCACCATCCGGTCGAGGTGGTCTGCCACAACGACTTCGCCCCGTACAACATGGTGTTCCGCGATCGGCAGCTCACCGGGGTCATCGATTGGGACACCGCGTCGCCGGGTCCTCGGGTGTGGGATCTGGCCTACCTCGCCTACCGACTCGTTCCCCTTACCCATCCGGACAACCACGACGGACTCGCCAGCCCCCGAAGCGAACGGACGCGTCGTCTGCGTCTCCTCTGTGACACGTACGGCCGCGGGGTCGAGCCTTCGCAGATCCTGCCGGTCGCGGTCCAGCGGCTGCACGACCTCGCCGACTTCACCGAGTCGCTGGTGGCGGAAGGTCGACCGCAACTCCGCAGCCATGTGGATCTCTACCTCCGGGACGGCGCATGGATCGACGCGAACGCCGACAGCCTCCACACGGTCTGAGGGCCGCACCACGCCGGCGAGGTGGGAGGCATGGCCCGTACAAGACGCGCTGCCTGGCGTGGAAACGCGGCGGCTGACCGCTCGCGGCGCTGGCCAAGGGCTGCCAAGCCGGCCCGCGGCGGGTGGCGACCCACACGCTGCCCCAACGGTCACGGCCCGGTGCACGGCACTACGCGCCACCTCTCCCCGGCGCGAAGCGGGGCTACGGCACGGCACCCTGCGCGGCGAACAACGCAACCACGCTGAGCAGCACGACACCCAACGCGGCAAACAACGCAACCACGCTGAACCGCACCACACCCAACGCGGCAAACAACGCAACCACACTGAACCGCACCACACCCAACGCGGCAAACAACGCAACCACACTGAACCGCACCACACCCAACGCGGCAAACAACGCAACCACGCTGAACCGCACAACACCCAACGCGGCAACAACGCAACCACGCTGAACCGCACGGCTGTGCCGCGTGCGAGCTGCTCACGTGCAAGCGGCGCACTGCCCGGGTGCGGCGCGGCCCAGCGGGCGGTGGGCCGCCCAGCGCCGGCGGGCGGCGCGGCGCGCTGTGCGCGTGCGGGCTGCTCACGGTGGGACGTGCCGCCACTAATCGGCCGCTGCGCGGCGCGAAGGGCGGGCGTCCGGCGCCACGGAGGACGCCGGGACCACCGAACCCCGACCGGACCACCCCAACAGCCTCCGGGAGGGGCGACGAAATGCGATCAACGTGGCACTATGCCGCGCATGGGATTTGTGAAAGGGGTTCTTGTCAGGCTGCTTGCCACGGCGCTCGCGTTCTGGTTGGCGACCCTGATCATTCCGGGAATCACGTTGGATACCGACTCCGTCGGCGAGGTCGTCCTCACCGTCGTCCTGGTCGCCGTGATCTTCGGGGTTGTCAACGCTGTCTTGCAGCCGATTATCAAGACGCTCGGCTGCGGGCTCTACATCCTCACGCTCGGGTTGATCGCCATCGTCGTCAACGGGCTTCTCTTCCTCCTGACCGGGTGGATCGCGGAGCAGGTCGATCTGCCGTTCTCCGTCGACAGTTTCTGGCCCGCGGCCGTGCTCGGCGCGCTCTTCGTGAGCCTCGTCACCTGGGTGCTCGGCTTGGTCTTCGATCGCGACTAGGGTCCGCGAACGGCGTATTGGCCCGCGACCTGGGGAGCGGTCGCGGGCTAGCGTCTGCATCGTGGAGAGTTCCCTGCCGATCCCCGCCGCGACCGACCGACCCGAACGCACCTGGACCCGCGACGGATACGAGATCTCCACCTCCCACCGGCGGATCGACCTCGACCTCGTCCACCGCTGGCTGACCACGGACGCGTACTGGGCCGCGGGCCGGTCCCGCGACACCATCGCGCGCTCGCTCGCCAACTCCGTCGTGCTCGGCGTCTACCGCGCCACCGACGGCCGCCAGGTCGCTCTCGCGCGCGTCGTCACCGACCACGCCACCTTCGGGTGGCTCTGCGACGTGTACGTCGACCCCGCCGAACGCGGGCGGGGGCTCGGCACCTGGCTGGCCGAGACGGCGCGTGACCTGCTGGCCGAGGACGGCGTACTCCGGATGATCCTCGCCACCTGGGACGCGCACGGCGTCTACGCGAAGGCCGGCTTCGTCCCCGTCGCCCGGCCGGACCGCTGGATGGAGATCGACCGGCGGAACACGCCGTGACCGACACACGCAAGGGCTACCTTTTCGCGTTCGCCGCGAACCTCCTCTGGGGGTTCATGCCGGTCTACATCAAGCTTCTCCGCGAGGCCGGCTCCGTGGAGATCCTCGCCCACCGCGTCGTCTGGTCCGTCGTGGTCGTCTCGCTGCTGCTGGCCGTCACCCGCAAGTGGGGGCAGCTCAAGGCTCTCGTCCGGCGGCCGAAGGCGCTCGCGGCCGTCGCGTTCGCGGCGGTGCTGCTGGCCGGCAACTGGTGGATGTACATCTACGGGGTCAACACCAACCGCGTCGTCGAGTCGGCGCTCGGCTACTTCATCAATCCCCTGGTCATCGTCGTGCTCGGGGTGACCGTGCTGCGCGAGCGGCTACGGGCGGCGCAGTGGCTCGCCGTCGGGATAGGTGCGGTCGCCGTCGGCGTGCTGACCGTCGACTACGGCCGCCTGCCGTACATCGCGCTCTTCCTGGCCCTCACCTGGGGCGGGTACGGGCTGGTCAAGAAGCGGCTCCAGCTCGGCGCCACCGAAGCCCTGCTGGTCGAGTCCGGCGTGCTGGCGATCCCCGCCCTGGCGTACCTCGTCTGGCTCACCAGCACCCCGGACACCGCATTCGGCGACCACGTCGGCCTCACGCTGCTGCTCGTCTCCGCCGGCTTCGTGACCGCCGTGCCGCTGCTGTTCTTCGCCGGGGCCGCCAACCGGATCCCGCTCACGGCGATCGGCATCATGCAGTACCTGACGCCGGTCCTCCAACTCGCCCTCGGCGTCTTCCTCTTCCACGAGCCGATGCCGCCCGCCCGCCTCGCCGGCTTCGCCCTGGTCTGGCTCGCGCTGATCGTCTTCACCGCGGACGGCATCCGCGCGGCCAGCCGGGCCCGGGCACAAGCCCGGAACCGCACGGCCGGCGACAGCGCCGATCAGGGCACGTCGTACGCGAGCAGCGGCGTCCCGTCGTAGCGGGTCAGCTCCAACCGCACGAGCTCCTGCCCGCCGAACCGCGTCGCCCCGACCACCGAGACGGTCTCCCCCGGCGCCGCGACCCAGGAGCCCACCTGCTCCTTCGCCCCGTCGGCACCGTGTGCCACGAGCCGGAACGTCCACGCCTTCGTGCGGTTGCCGGTCTTCGCGTAGGAGCACTTCATCGCGATCTCGGTGCCCCACGTGGTGCCGTTGAGCCCGATCTCCGCGCTGACCGGCACGGCCCCGTCGACCGGCTGCATCGTCACCATCCGGACCCCTATCCGGGTGCCGTCGGCGCTGGTGGCGCCGGTGCCGCCGCCGCCGGCACCGGCACCGAACCAGCCCGTGGTGACGCCGGCCACGCCGACCGCCACCGCCAGCGCACCGGCGGCGGCACCCACCACGACGTACCGGCGGCGCCGGGTCCGGCGTTCGCGGCGCCGCACCTCGCGGGCGGCCGCGAGCAGCGCGGGCATCCGGTCCGGCGGAGCCGGCGGCGGCGCCAGCGCCTCGACGTCGGCCACGTCCAGGCGGCCGAGCAGCCCCGGCAGCACCGCGATCTCCGCGACCGCCTCCCGGCACTCGGCACAGCCGGCGAGGTGGCGCTCGTACTCGGCGCGTTCGCTCGGCGAGAGGGCACCCAGGACGTACGCCCCGTCGTCCAGCGCGTGCGGACAGTTCGTCACTGAGTCACCCCCATCTCCTCCAGGACGATGCGCAGCGAGCGCAGCGCGTAGTGCGTGCGCGACTTCACGGTGCCGGCCGGGATGCCGAGCCGCGTGGCCGCCTCGGCGACCGACCGTCCCTGGTAGAAGCACTCCACCAGCACCTCACGGTGCGCCGGCGACAGGCGGGCGAGCGCCTCGGCGACCGTCCACGACTCGACCGCCCGGTCGGTCTCGTCGACCGCCGGCGGCGGCTCGGGCAGGTCGTCGGTGACCACCTCGCCGACCCGCGACGCCCGCCGCCGCCAGGCGTCGATGGCGAGGTGGCGCGCGGTCGTGAACAACCACGCCCGCACCGAGCCCCGCTCCGGGTCGAGCGCCGCCGGATGGCGCCAGGCCCGCAGCAGTGTCTCCTGCACCAGGTCTTCGGCCCGCTGCCGGTCGCCGCTCGACAGCCGCAGCGCGTGCGCGAAGAGCGCGTCACCGTGCTCCTCGTTGAGCGCGCGCAGCAACTCGGCGTCGTCGTCGGCCAACCGGTCCGACCTCCCCTGGTCTGTCATCGGGAGTCACGTGCGGGAAGCCGGGACGGTTCAGCCGGCGCCGTTCTCGGTGCCGAGCGCCTCGGAGACCGTCCGCGCGACGGTCAGCAGCTTGGCCCGCACGACCCGCGCCGACGTCATCATCTCGGCGACGGGAAGCGCACAGGCGAGCACCACCCGCCGCTCCATGTCCCGGTCAGGGGCGACGACCACCGCGGCGCACGCGACGCCCTGGCGGTACTGTCCCATCTCCAGGTGCATCCCGCGCCGCTCGCCGGCCGCGAGGTCGCTCTCGAACGCCTCGGTGGTGGTCAGCGTCTGCGGCGTGAACGGACGCATACCGTACTCCCGCAGGTAACGGAACCGCTGGTCGGACGTCAGCGTGGCGAGCAACGCCTTGCCGAGCGCCGTGGCGTGCGCGCCTTCGTCGAAACCGGGGACGAGCTCCTCCAGGTACGGTGACCGCGGGCCCTCCGCTGCCGCGGTGATGGCGACCTGGCCGCCGACGAACCGGCCGAGAAAGTGGCTGTAGCCGCTGTCGCTCGCCGCCCGCCGCAACGCCTCCCCGACGGCCGGTGGCCCCCGGAACGCCGCGACGAGCTCGCGATATCGGTCGGCCACCTCGAGGCCCACGATGTAGGTGCCGTCCTCGCGGCGGATCACGTAGCCCTCGTACGCCAGCGTCCGCACGAGGTGGTAGGTCGTGGCGACGGTCAGCTCACACCGCCGCGCCACCTGCTTGACCGTCAGACCCTTCGGGGCACGGCCGACCGCTTCCAACACCCGAAGAGCGCGGGACACACTGCGGATCAGATCCGATGGTTCAGCCAGAGGGTCGCGCACACCCACCTCCGAGGGCCGGGGCTTACACCATATGAAAAACCGTGCGTCCGCGAAATGCCTGTTGGGATCGAGAAGGCCAAATTTCCGCACACGTAGCGTCGATGCGTCCGATACGCGGAGTTCTTCCCCTGCGAGCGTCGGCTCACCGACGCTTCTCGACGGTCATTTCCCGGGTCCGCGGTGGTCCGGACCGCCGCTCCCGCCGGGCACCGCTCGCTCCGCTTCGCTGCCAGGCCCGCGGTCGGGACGAACCCCGGCGAGCACGATGGACGGACGGCGCGTCAGCTGGTGCGGTCGGCGATGAAGTCGCAGAGGGACTCGAGCGCGTCACGGGTCGGGGTGGCGGGGAGCGGCGCCAGGCGGTCGCGGGCCTCCTCGGCGTAGCTGCGGACCGTCTCGCGAGCCCGCTTCATCGCCGCCGACTCGCGCAGGAGGCACAGGGCCTCCTCGACCAGGGCGTCGTCGGTGACCGGGCCGCCGGAGAGGATCTCCCGCAGCCGCACGGCGGCGGCGTCGGTGTCCTCGGAGGCCAGCGCGTAGAGCACCGGCAGCGTCGGCACACCCTCGCGCAGGTCGGTGCCGGGGGTCTTGCCGCTCTGCGACGACTCCGACGCGATGTCGAGCAGGTCGTCGGAGAGCTGGAACGCGATGCCCATCTTCTCGCCGTACCGCGCGAGCGCCTCCGTGTGCTCCGGCGCGGCGCCGCCGAACATGCCGCCGAAGCGGGCCGACGTGGCGATCAGCGAGCCGGTCTTCTCCGCCAGCACGTCCAGGTAGTGCGCGACCGGCTCCACCCCGTCGCGCGGCCCGACCGTCTCGGCGATCTGGCCGTGCACCAGCCGGGAGAACGTGCGGGCCTGCAGCCGCACCGCCTCGGTGCCGAGGTCCGCGGCGATGTCGGCCGCGCGGGCGAAGAGGTAGTCGCCGACCAGGATGGCCACGGAGTTCGTCCACCGCGAGTTGGCGCTGCGGACCCCGCGGCGCACCGGTGCCTCGTCCATCACGTCGTCGTGGTAGAGCGTCGCCAGATGCGTCAGCTCCATCACCACGGCCGCCGGCACCACCATCGGCGCGTCGGGGTCGCCGAACTGGGCTCCCAACGCCACCAGCAGCGGCCGGAACCGCTTGCCGCCGGCCTCGACCAGGTGGCGCGCGGCCTCGGTCACCATCGGGTCGGCGCTCACCACGCACGAGCGCAGCTCCGCCTCGACCCGCGTCAGGACCGCGCGCGCGGACGCCTCGACCGCGGGATCGACGAAGTCGAGCCCGATCGAGGTAAGTTCCGGAGCCCCCCTCACCACGTAACCCACGATGCCACACCACCAAATCGACGCAGCGCTGGGAGGGGGCCTCCGGCTACCTGAGGAACTGCCCCGCCGTATCGGAAAGGTTGAGCAGTGGCGACGGCGCGACGCCGAGGACCAGCGTCGCCGCCACGCCGATCATGAGCGCCGCCGAGGTCAGGGCCCCGGGGATCGCGATCGTCGGTGTCGACTCGCCCGGCTCGGAGAGCCACATCATCACGACCACCCGCAGGTACGGGAACGCCAGCACCATGCTGGTGATCACACCGGCGATGACCAGCCAGGTCTGCCCACCGTCCAGCGCCGCCCCGAACACCGCGAACTTGCTGATGAAACCGCTGGTGAGCGGGATGCCGGCGAAGGCCAGCAGGATGAACGTGAAGACCCCGGCGAACACCGGCGACCGGCGGCCGAGCCCGGCCCACCGCGACAGGTGGGTCGCCTCCCCGTCGGCGTCGCGCACCAGCGTCACCACCGCGAAGGCGGCGATGACCGTGAAGCCGTACGCCACGAGGTAGAACATCGTGCTGGAGACTCCGGCCTGCACGCCGGCGAGCACACCCACCAGCAGGTAGCCGGCGTTCGCGATCGACGAGTACGCCAGCAGCCGCTTGAGGTCCGTCTGGGTCACCGAGAGCACGGCCCCGACCAGCATGGTCAGGATCGCGATCACGCCGAGCACCGGGGTGAAGTCCCACCGCGCGCCGTCGAACGCCACGTACAGGATCCGCAGCAGCGCGCCGAACGCGGCGACCTTGGTGCAGGCGGCCATGAACGCGGTGACCGGCGTCGGCGCACCCTGGTAGACGTCCGGCGTCCAGACGTGGAACGGCGCCGCCGTCGCCTTGAAGAGCAGGCCGATCGCGATCATGGCGAGACCGGCGAAGAGCAGCAGCCGGCTGGCCGGCGACGAGCCCACCGCCGCGTGGATCGTGGCGAAGTCGACACCGCCCGCCTGCCGCCCGGGCCCCGCCTGCACCGACGCGGTGTAGCCGTACACCAGCGCGACGCCGAACAGGAAGAACGCCGAGGCGTAGGCACCGAGCATGAAGTACTTCAGGGCCGCTTCCTGGCTCACCAGCCGGCGCCGGCGGGCCAGCGCGCAGAGCAGGTAGAGCGGCAGCGACAGGATCTCCAGCGCGATGAACATCGTCAGGAGGTCGTTGGCCGAGACGAAGAGCATCATGCCGGCGACCGCGAACGTGGTCAGCGGGTAGACCTCGGTGGCGCCGTCCGCCTTCGCCGCCTGGCGGCGGTCGTCCTCGGAGCCCACCGTGATCGCCGCCTGCGCGACGAACGGCCCGCCCCGCTCCAGCGCGCGCTCACCGATCATGAGCACCGCCATCACCGCGAGCACGATGATCGAGCCCTGCAGGAACAGCGCCGGCCCGTCGACCGCGATCGCGTGGCCCGCGGTGATCGTCCGCGTGCCGGACTGGCTGATCACCAACACGAGCGCGGCCACCAGACCGCCGAGCGCGAGCACCAGCTGGGTCAGGTAGCGACCACGGCGGGGCACCAGCGCCTCGACGAGCACACCGAGCGCGGCCACGCCGAACATGACCAGGATCGGCGAGATCGCGGCGTAGTCGATGTGCGGGAAGTTGATGGTCATTTGACTGCTGCCTCCGTGGTGGTGCCGGAGATGGGGGCCGGGTCCGACTTGCCCACGTCCTGCATCGTGGCCTGGATGGCGGGGTTGATGACGTCCGTCACCGGCTTCGGGTAGAAGCCGAGGAACAGGATCAGCAGGATCAGCGGCGCGACCACGACCTTTTCCCGCACGTTGAGGTCACGCTTCATGGCCGGCACCTCGACCAGCTTCGGGTTGAGGTTGCCCTGCACCGTCCGCTGCACCATCCACAGGACGTACGCCGCCGCCAGGATGATGCCGAGCGTGGAGATGATCGCGACCGGCTTGTTGACCGTGAAGGTCCCGATCAGCACCAGGAACTCGGAGACGAACGGCGCCGTGCCGGGCAGGGCCAGCGACGCGAGGCCGGCGAAGAAGAGCACTCCCGCGAGCACCGGCAGCAGCTTGCCGGCACCGCCGAAGTCGCTGATGTTGGCCGAGCCGCGCCGGGCGACCAACATGCCGACCACGATGAAGAGCAGGCCGGTGGCCAGCCCGTGGTTGAGCATGTAGAGCACCGCCCCGGTGCCCGCCTGGGTGGTGAACGCGAAGATGCCGACGCCGATGAACCCGAAGTGGGCGATCGACGTGTACGACACCAGCCGCTTGAGGTCGTTCTGGCCGATCGCGAGCAGCGCCGCGTAGATGATGCCGATGACCGCCAGCGCGATCGCCCACGGCGCGAACCAGCGCGACGCCTCCGGGAACAGCGGCAGGCAGTAGCGCAGGATGCCGAACGTGCCGACCTTGTCGAGCACACCGACCAGCAGCGCGGCGGCCCCGGCCGGTGCGGCGCCACCGGCGTCCGGCAGCCAGGTGTGGAACGGGAAGAACGGCGCCTTGATCGCGAACGCGATGAAGAAGCCCAGGAACAGCCAGCGCGCGGTGTCGGTGCCGAAGTCGGCGTTGGTGAGCGCCGCCCAGTCGAACGTGTTGCCACCGACCACCCACAGGCCGATCACCGCGGCCAGCATGAAGAGGCCGCCGACCAGCGAGTAGAGGAAGAACTTGACGGCCGCGTACTGCCGCTGGTGCCCGCCGAAGCTGCCGATGAGGAAGTACATCGGCACGAGCATGACCTCGAAGAACACGTAGAAGAGGAACACGTCGGCGGCCGCGAAGACGCCGATCATCGTGCACTCGAGGACCAGCAGGAGCGCGAAGTACGTCGGGACGCTGCGCCGGCTCTTGTCGGCGTCGTGCCACGACGCGAGGATCACCAGCGGCACCAGCACCGTGATCAGCATCAGCATGACCAGCGCGATGCCGTCGACGGCGAACGTGAACCGCGCGTCCCAGGTCGGGATCCACGGGTACGACTCGCGCAGCTGCAGCCGGCCGCCCCCCGCGTCGAAGGCGAACCACATCACCACCGACAGCGCGAAGACGACGACCGACCACGCCAGGGCCACCGTCTTGGCCAGCTCCGGCTTGCCCTTGGGCAGGCACCAGACGACGATCGCGCCGAGGAGCGGCAGCCCCGTCAGCACCGAGAGGAACGGGAAGTCCTGCATCGCTAGCTCAGCCATCCCATCTGCACGGCGACGAACGCGGCGACCACGAGCAGTGCGCCGGTCAGCATGGACATCGCATAGGACCGGACGAAGCCGGTCTGGAGCCGGCGCAGCCGGCCGGAGCCGCCGCCGACCGAGGCCGCGAGGCCGTTGACGGCGCCGTCGATGCCGCGGTTGTCGAAGAAGACGAGGGCCCGGGTGAGGAAGATGCCCGGCTTCTCGAACACGACCTCGTTGAACGCGTCGGCGTAGAGGTTGCGCCGGGCGGCCGTGACCACGACGCCCGCGGGCTGCTCGGCCAGCGCGGTGCCGCGGCGGAACAGCAGGTACGCCAGGCCGATGCCGGCGAACGTCAGCACCAGCGACAGCGTGGTGATGAGCGCGTGCGGCATCACCGCGTGCAGGTCGTGCGCCTCCGGCGGCAGCGGCGGCTCCAGCCACTTGGCGACCGGGGTCACCATCAGCCCACCGGCGACGGCCGAGCCGATCGCGAGCAGCACCAGCGGACCCACCATGATCGGCGGCGACTCGTGCGGGTGCTCGATGTCGTCGGTCCACCGCTTCGGCCCGAGGAACGTGAGCGTCCACAGCCGCGTCATGTAGAAGGCGGTGAGGCCGGCGCCGAGCAGCGCCGCCCAGCCGAACAGCCACGCCGTCCAGCCCTCGCGCTCGAAGGCCGCCGCGATGATCGGCTCCTTGGTGAAGAAGCCCGAGAACCCGGGGAAGCCGACGATCGCGAGCCAGCCGGCGGTGAAGGTCCAGAACGTCCACGGCATGAACCGCCAGAGGCCGCCGAACCGCCGGATGTCGACCTGGTCCTTCATGCCGTGCATGACCGAGCCCGCGCCGAGGAACATGTTGGCCTTGAAGAAGCCGTGCGCCAGCAGGTGGATGATCGCCAGCGCGTACGCGCCGCCGCCCAGGCCCACGCCGAGGAACATGTAGCCGATCTGCGAGACCGTCGACCAGGCGAGGACGCGCTTGATGTCGTCCTTGGCGCAGCCGATGATGCAGCCGATCAGCAGCGTGAGCGCGCCGACGCTGACCACGACGGTCTGCAGCACCTCGTTGGCGGAGAAGATCGCGTTGGAGCGGGCGATCAGGTAGACGCCGGCGGTGACCATCGTCGCCGCGTGGATCAGCGCGGAGACCGGGGTCGGGCCCTCCATCGCGTCCGGCAACCAGGCCTGGAGCGGGAACTGGCCGGACTTGCCGGTCGCGCCGAGCAGGAGCATCACGCCCATCAGCAGCACGACGGTCGACGACAGCGCGCCGACGCCGTTGAACACGACCTCGTAGTTGGTCGAGCCGAGGTAGGCGAACATCGTGAAGATCGCGATGAGCAGGCCGGCGTCGCCGACCCGGTTCATCAGGAACGCCTTCTTGCCCGCCGTCGCCGCCGAGGGGCGGGTGTACCAGAAGGAGATCAGCAGGTACGACGCGAGACCCACGCCCTCCCAGCCGAGGAAGAGCATCACGTAGTTGTTGCCGAGGACGAGCAGCAGCATCGCCGCGGCGAACAGGTTGAAGTACCCGAAGAACGTGTGCCGCCGCTCGTCGTGGGCCATGTAGCCGACCGCGTACACGTGGATCAGGAAGCCCACGCCGGTGATCAGCAGGCAGAAGACGGCGGACAGCGGGTCGAACAGCAGACCGACGTCAACGTTGAACGAACCGACGGAGATGAAGTCCCACAGGCTCTGCTCCACCGCCCGGTTGGGCTGGTCGCGCAGCGCGAAGAAGTACACCACCGTCAGCACGAACGCGGCACCGATCGCCGCGACGCCGAGCCAGTGGGCGAACTTCGCGCCACGCCGCCCCAGCAGCAGGATGACCGCCGCGCTCACCAGCGGGATGGCGACGAGCAGCCACACGCCGCTCAGTACGCCAGAGGCAGTGGCGTACTCGATCGTCTGTTCCACGGATGCGGCCCCTCTAGTACTTCAGCAGGTTCGCGTCGTCGACGCTCGCGGAGCGCCGCGTTCGGAAGATCGACATGATGATGGCCAGCCCGACGACGACCTCCGCCGCGGCGACGACCATGACGAAGAACGCGATGATCTGGCCGTTGAGGTTGCCGTTGATGCGGCTGAACGTGACCAGCGCCAGGTTGGCCGAGTTGAGCATCAGCTCGATGCACATGAACAGCACGATCGCGTTGCGCCGGATCAGCACGCCGACCGCGCCGATCGTGAACAGGATCGCGCTCAGCACGAGGTAGTAGCTCGGGTTCATTTCTCCGTGCCCTTCGGGGCGGCCTCGCGCGAGCTGAGCTCGCGCGTCGGAAGGATCTCGGGGATGCTGCGGACGCTGAACGAGCCGTCGGGCAGCCGCGCCGGCGTGGCGACCGAGTCGGAGGTGGCGTAGACGCCCGGGCCGGGCTTGGAGGCCGGGTAGTTGCCCGGCCGGAAGCGCAGCCGCATCATCTCCGGCTGGCTCAGCTTCTCGCCCTTGCGGCGCTCGATGTGCGCGAGCACCATCGCGCCGACGGCGGCCGTGATCAGCAGCGCCGAGGTCACCTCGAACGCGAAGACGTAGTTGGTGAACAGCAGCGAGGCGATCCCCTGGACGTTGCCGTCGCGGTTGGCCTCGGCGAGCCCGACCGCGTCGGTGCCGCGCAGGCCGCGGGCGACCAGCGTGCCGACGAGGCCGGCGAAGCCGAGGCCGACCAGGGTCGCGGCCAGCCGCTGGCCGCGCAGCGTCTCGATCAGCGAGTCCGAGGCGTCCCGGCCGACCAGCATCAGCACGAACAGGAACAGCATCATGATCGCGCCGGTGTAGACGATGATCTGCACCATGCCGATGAACGGCCCGGCCTGCACGACGTAGAAGACGCCGAGGCAGAGCATCGTCAGCACGAGCCAGAGCGCGGAGTGGACCGCGTTGCGCGCCGCGACCATGCCGATCGCGCCGAGCAGCGCGAGCGGGGCGAGGATCCAGAAGGTGACCGTCTCGCCGGTGGTGACGGTGGCGGCGGCCGCGAGTACCGTCATGACCTTTCTCCCGTCGAACCGGACGCGTCCGCGGTCCCGGTCTCCGACCAGGGCGCCCGCTCGGCGCCGGCGGAGGTGCCGGGGTTGGTGAGCGCGCCCACGTAGTAGTCCTTCTCGGTGTCGCCCAGCCGCATCGGGTGCGGCGGCTGCTCCATGCCCGGCAGCAGCGGCGCCAGGAGCTGCTCCTTGGTGAAGATCAGATCCTGGCGGGAGTCGCGGGCCAGCTCGTACTCGTTGCTCATCGTCAGCGACCGCGTCGGGCAGGCCTCGATGCAGAGGCCGCAGAAGATGCACCGCGCGTAGTTGATCTGGTAGACGCTCGCGTAGCGCTCACCCGGCGAGAAGCGCTGCTCCTCGGTGTTGTCGCCACCCTCGACGTAGATCGCGTCGGCGGGGCACGCCCAGGCACACAACTCGCACCCGATGCACTTCTCCAGCCCGTCCGGGTGCCGGTTGAGGATGTGCCGGCCGTGGTAGCGCGGCGCCGCCGGCGCCGGCTCGAACGGGTAGTCGGTCGTCACGACCTTGCGGAACATGTGCGAGAACGTGACGCCGAAGCCCTTGAAGGTGCCCGTGATCGCGCCCATCTCAGCCTTCCTTCTCATCGGTGGAGTCGATGACCTCGCCGCGACCGCCGCCCACGTTCGCGGGCTGCCGCTCGGCCACGCCGCGCCGGGCCCGCGGGCTCGGCGGCACCACCAGGTCCATCGGCGGCAGCGGGAAGCTGCCCTGCGGCCGGTTGTCGACCTGCTCCTGCAGCGGCACCGGCGCGGGCCGCTTGCGGTCCGGCCAGAGCAGCGTGATCAGCAGGATGACGACCAGCGCGCCGCCGATGATGCCCCAGCGGACGGCGTTGCTGTCCTCCTTCTGGAGGACCCGGACGCCGGCCAGCGCCAGGATCCAGACCAGGTTGATCGGGAGGAGCACCTTCCAGCCCAGGCGCATGAACTGGTCGTACCGGAGCCGCGGCAGCGTGGCGCGGAGCCAGACGAAGACGAAGACCAGCAGGATGACCTTGCCGAAGAACCAGATCAGCGGGAACCAGCCCTCGTTGGCGCCGGCCCAGATGCTGATCGGCCACGGCGCGCGCCAACCGCCCAGGAACAGCGTGGTCGCGACCGCCGAGACGGTGACCATGTTGACGTACTCGGAGAGCATGAAGAGCGCGAACTTGAGCGAGCTGTACTCGGTCATGTAGCCCGCGACCAGCTCCGACTCCGCCTCCGGCAGGTCGAACGGTGCCCGGTTGGTCTCACCGACCGCCGAGATGAAGTAGATGATGAAGCTCGGCAGGAGCAGGATCGCGTACCAGCCAGGGGCGAAGAACTCGAAGCCGCCCAGGGACGCGCTCCGGTCGCTGCCGGCCTGCGCCGCGACGATGCCGCTGGTCGACATGGTGCCCGCGGTCATGAAGACCGCGACGATCGACAGGCCCATGGCGACCTCGTACGAGATCATCTGGGCACTCGACCGCAGGCCGCCGAGCAGCGGGTACGTCGAGCCCGAGGCCCATCCGCCGAGCACGATGCCGTAGATGCCCATCGACGAGGCGGCGAGCAGCACGAGCACGGCGACCGACACGTCGGTGACCTGCAGCGGCGTCTCGTGGCCGAACATGCTCACCGTCGGGCCGAAGGGGATCACGGACAGGGCCGTGATCGCGCAGATCACCGAAATCGTCGGCGCGAAGAAGTAGACGACCTTGTCGGCGGCCTTCGGCAGGATGTCTTCCTTGAAGGCCATCTTGAGGCCGTCGGCCAGGGTCTGCAGCAGGCCGAACGGGCCCACCTGGTTGAGGCCCGGCCGCACCTGCATGAAGGCGATCACGCGCCGCTCGAACCAGACGCCGAGCAGCGTCGCCAGCACCGCGAGGACGAACACCGCGACGACCTTGATGAGCGAGATCCACCAGGGGTCGTGCCCGAAGTCGTTGAGCGACGGGTCCTGCGCGAGGTAGACCACCGGGTTCATCGCGCTCCTCCAGCCGAGATCGTGACGACCGCACCCGACGTGACACCGAGCGTGCGCCGCGTCGTCGACCCGGGCGAGTTCGTCGGCAGCCAGACGACGCCGGTCGGCATCTCGGTGATCATGGCCGGCAGCGTCACCGCGCCGCGGCCGGTGCCCACCGTGACCGCGTCGCCGTCCGCCACGCCGATCGCCTCCGCGGTCGACTTGTCGAGCCGCACCACCGGCGGCCGCGCCGTGCCGGCCAGCTCCTCGTCGCCGTCGAGCAGGGTGCCGAGGTCGATGAGCTGGTGCCAGGTCGCGAGCACGGCCTCGCCGGCGCCGGGCTGGGCCACCTCGACGGGCTCGACCAGCGGCGGCTGCGGCCGGTCGGCCCGGGTGGCCGGCAGCGCGCCGAGCTCCCGCCGGATCGTGTTGACGTCGCCGGTGCCGAGCGCGACGCCGAGCTGCGCGGCCAGCGCGTCGAGCACGCGGCCGTCGTTCATCGCGTCGGTGTGCAGCACGGTCTCGAAGGTCCGCAGGCGGCCCTCCCAGTCGAGGAAGCTGCCCGCCTTCTCGGCGACCGGCGCGACCGGGAAGACCACGTCGGCCCGGCGGGCGACCGCGCTGCGCCGCACCTCCAGGCTCACCAGGAACGGCACCGCGTCGAGGGCCTGCTCGGCAAGCTTGGGGTCCGAGAGGTCGGCCGGGTCGACGCCGGCGACGACGAGCGCGCCGAGCCGGCCGCCGGCCGCCGCCACGATCATCGCGTCGGTGTCGCGACCCGGCTGGCTCGGGATGACCCCGGCGCCGAGGTCCCACGCGCCGGCCAGCTCCGCGCGCGCCGCCGCGTCGGCCGCGAGGCGGCCGCCGGGCAGCAGGTTCGGCAGGCAGCCGGCGTCGACCGCGCCGCGGTCACCCGCGCGCCGCGGGACCCAGGCGAGCTTGGCCCCGGTACGCGCCGCGAGCGCCGCCGCCGCCGACAGGCCGCCCGGCACCGAGGCGAGCCGCTCGCCGACGAGCAGGATGGCACCCGGCGCCGTCAGCGCCTCGGCCACGACGTCGTGCTCGGCCAGCACGCGCGCCTCCTCGCCCGGGATGATCCGGGCGACCTTGGCGCCGAGCTTCTCCAGGCCCCGCGTGACGTACGGCGAGAGCGCGTAGATCGGCAGCTTGCGCTTCGTGTACTGCTTGCGCAGGCGGAGGAAGAGGATCGGCGACTCCTCCTCGGGCTCCAGGCCGACGATCACCACGGCCGGCGCCTTGTCGATGTCGGCGTAGGTGACGTCGGTCGTGCCGACCACCGAGGAGGCGAGGAAGTCCGTCTCTTCCTTCGACAGCGGGCGAGCGCGGAAGTCGATGTCGTTGGTGCGCAGCGCCACCCGGGCGAACTTGGCGTACGCGTACGCGTCCTCCACGGTGAGCCGGCCACCGGTCAGCACGCCGACGCCGTGGGCTCCGTCGCGGGCCTTGCGCAGCCCCTCGGCCGCCACCGACAGCGCCTCGCTCCACGACGCCTCGCGCAGCTCGCCGGTCTCCGCGTCGCGGACCAGCGGGGTGGTGAGGCGGTCGAACGCGGTCGCGTACCGGAAGCCCCACCGGCCCTTGTCGCAGTTCCACTCCTCGTTGACCGCCGGGTCGTCGCCGGCCAGCCGGCGCAGCACCTTGCCGCGGCGGTGGTCGGTGCGCTGGGCACACCCGGAAGCGCAGTGCTCGCAGACCGACGGGCTCGACACGAGGTCGAACGGCCGGGACCGGAACCGGTACTGCGCGCCGGTCAGCGCGCCGACCGGGCAGATCTGCACGGTGTTGCCGGAGAAGTAGGAGTTGAACGGCACGTCACCCGGGCCGTCCTCGTCGCCGTCGTAGACCTCGTCGCGGTAGACGTTGATCTCCTCGGCGCTGCTGCGGTTCATCAGGTCGATGAACTTGTCACCCGCGATCTCCTCAGAGAAGCGCGTGCAGCGCTGGCAGAGCACGCACCGCTCGCGGTCGAGCAGCACCTGCGTGGAGATGTTGACCGGCTTCGGGTACTCCCGCTTGTGCTCGTGGAACCGGGAGTCGGCCCGGCCGGTCGACATGGCCTGGTTCTGCAGGGGGCACTCGCCGCCCTTGTCGCACATGGGGCAGTCGAGCGGGTGGTTGATCAGGAGCAGCTCCATGATGCCCTCCTGCGCCTTCTTGGCGACCGGAGAGGTGAGCTGGGTCTTGACCACCATGCCGTCGGCGACCGGCTGGGTACAGGAGGCGACCGGCTTGCGCTGCCCCTCGACCTCGACCAGGCACTGCCGGCAGGCACCGGCCGGCGCCAGCAGCGGGTGGTCGCAGAACCGCGGGATCGCGATGCCGAGCTGCTCGGCGACGCGGATGAGCAGCGCACCCTTGGGTGCCGTCACCTCCACGCCGTCGATGGTCAGCGTGACCTCGTCGGCCTTCTTGGCTACATCGGTCATGGTCAGTGCGCTCCCACCAACTGCTTCGACGAGAGCCGCGGCGCCTTCCGGCCCTCGATGTAGTCGAGGTAGTCCTGCTTGAAGTGCTGCAACGACGACGTGACCGGGCTCGTCGCGCCGTCACCCAGGCCGCAGAACGACCGGCCCAGGATGTTGTCGCAGGTGTCCAGCAGCGTGTCGAGGTCTTCGTGGGTGCCCTCGCCGGCGAGGATCCGCCGGTAGACCCGGACCATCCAGTAGTTGCCCTCGCGGCACGGGGTGCACTTGCCGCACGACTCGTGGTGGTAGAACTCCAGCCACCGGTACGTCGCGTAGACCGGGCAGTCCTGGTCGGAGAAGATCTGCGTCGCCGTGGTGCCGAGGATGCTGCCGGCCGCCGCGACGCTTTCGAAGTCGAGCGGCACGTCGATGTGCTCGGCGGTCAGCAGCGGCGTCGACGACCCGCCCGGGGTCCAGAAGCGCAGCTGGTGACCGGGCTGCATGCCGCCGGCCAGCTCGATCAGCTCGCGCAGCGTGATGCCCATCGAGCACTCGTACTGGCCGGGGTTGTTGATCCGCCCCGACAGCGAGTAGATCATCGGGCCGGAGGACTTCTCCGTGCCCATCGTCTTCCACCAGTCGGCGCCGCCGAGCACGATGTACGGGACGCTGGCGATCGTGCCGACGTTGTTGACCACCGTCGGCGAGGCGTAGAGGCCGTGCGTCGCCGGGAACGGCGGCCGCAGCCGCGGCTGGCCGCGGAAGCCTTCGAGGGAGTCGAGCAGCGCCGTCTCCTCGCCGCAGATGTACGCGCCGGCTCCACTGTGGACGACCACGTCCAGGTCGAAGCCGGAGCCGAGGATGTTGCGGCCGATGTAGCCCTTGTCGTACGCCTCGAGGACCGCGTTGCGCAGCCGGCGCGCGGCGTGGACGGCCTCGCCACGGATGTAGATGTAGGCCCGCTGCGCGCGGATCGCGTAACTGGCGATGATGACGCCCTCGATCAGCGAGTGCGGGTCGTGGGTCATCAGCGGCAGGTCCTTGCAGGTGCCCGGCTCACCCTCGTCGGCGTTGACCACGAGGTAGTGCGGCTTGCCGTCACCCTGCGGGATGAAGCCCCACTTGAGGCCGGTCGGGAAGCCGGCGCCGCCGCGGCCGCGCAGGCCCGAGTCCTTGATCAGCTGGATCAGGTCGTCGGGGTGGGCCTTGAGCGCCTTCTTCAGCGCCTGGTAGCCGTCGAGCTGCTCGTACGTCCGGATCGTCCAGGCGTTCGGCGACAGCCAGCGCTTGGTGAGAACCGGGGTGAGCTTCTCCAGCACTTCCCGCCGTGGAGTGGTGGTCACTTGGCTTCCTCCTTGGCGCCGCGCAGCGTGCCCTCCTGGGGCTTGGGGGCGTCGCCGGCGGGCTTGGCGTCGCTGGCGGGCTTGTTGGCCGCCGCTCCGGCGGCGGTTGCCGGCTGGGCCGCCGCTCCGGCGGCGGTTGCCGGCTGGGCCGCCGCTCCGGCGGCGGTTGCCGGCTGGCCGGACGCCCCGTCGTCCTTCTTCTTGATCGGGGTGTTCGGGTCGAAGCCCGGCACCGCGATCCCGTGCTCCTGCGCGAGCCGCAGGCCCCGCAGCGTGGGTTCACCCGGCACGCCGTCGGCGACCGCACCCTCGCGGGTGTCGGGGAAGCCGGCGAGCTGGAGCGACATCTCCTTGAGCGTGCAGAGCCGCGCGCCGCGGCTGGGCTGCGGCCGGCGGCCGGCGCGCAGCTCCTCGACGAGGCCCACGGCGGTGTCGGGGTCGACGTTGTCGAAGAAGTCGTAGTTGACGGTGAGCACCGGGCCGTAGTCACAGGCCGCCAGGCACTCGGCGTGCTCCAGCGTGATCGTGCCGTCCTCGGTGGTCTCGTCGTGCCCGACGCCGAGGTGCTCGGAGAGCCGGTCGTAGACCTCCTGGCCGCCGAGCACGTTGCACATCGTGTTGGTGCAGACGCTGACCAGGTAGTCGCCGGTGGGCCGGCGCTTGTACATGGTGTAGAACGACGCCACCGCGCCGACCTGGGCCTTGTTGATGCCCAGCACGTCCGCGCAGAACTCGACGCCGGCCGGCGAGACGTGCCCCTCCACCGACTGCACGAGGTGCAGCAGCGGCAGCAGCGCCGACCGCGTGCGGTCGGCCGGGTAGCGGGCGAGGATCTCGCGGGCCCGCTGCCGGACGTCCTCGTCGAAGATCTCGACGGTGTTGCTGGTCATCGGTCACACCCACCCATCACCGGGTCCAGCGAGGCGCCGCCCGCGATGACGTCGGCGATCAGGCCGCCCTCCGCCATCGCCGGGATCGCCTGGAGGTTGACGAAGCTGGGCTCGCGGAAGTGCACGCGGTAGGGCCGCGTGCCGCCGTCGGAGACCACGTGGGCACCGAGCTCGCCGCGCGGGCCCTCGATCGCCACGTAGACCTGGCCGGGCGGCACCCGGAAGCCCTCGGTGACGAGCTTGAAGTGGTGGATCAGCGACTCCATCGACTGACCCATGATCTTGGCGACGTGCTCGAGCGAGTTGCCGAGCCCGTCGACGCCGAGCGCGAGCTGCGCCGGCCAGGCGATCTTCTTGTCGGCGACCATGATCGGGCCGGGCTTGAGCCGGTCGAGGCACTGCTCGATGATCTTCAGCGACTCCCGGATCTCGGCGAGGCGCACCTGGTAGCGGCCCCACACGTCGGCGTCGGCCGACGTCGGCACGTCGAACTCGTAGGTCTCGTACCCGCAGTACGGCATGGTCTTGCGCAGGTCCCACGGCAGGCCGGCCGAGCGGAGCACCGGGCCGGTGACACCGAGCGCCACGCAGCCGGTGACGTCGAGCACCGCCACGCCCTGGGTCCGCTCGATCCAGATGGGCTGGCCGGAGAGGAGGGCTTCGTACTCCTTGAGCTTCTTCGGCATGAGCTTCAGGAATTCGCGGATCTTGACGATCGCGCTGTCGGGGACGTCCTGCGCGACGCCGCCGGGCCGCACGTAGGCCATGTTCATCCGCAGGCCGGAGACCATCTCGAAGATCTCGAGGATGTACTCGCGCTCGCGGAAGCCGTACAGCATCATCGAGATCGCGCCGAGCTCCATGCCGGTGGTGGCGAGCCACACCAGGTGCGAGGAGATGCGGTTCAGCTCCATCATCAGCACGCGGATCGTGGTCGCGCGCTCGGTGATCTGGTCCTCGATGCCGAGCAGCTTCTCGACCGCCAGGCTGTAGGCCGTCTCGTTGAAGATCGGCGAGAGGTAGTCCATCCGGGTCACGAACGTCGTGCCCTGGACCCAGTTCCGGTATTCGAGGTTCTTCTCGATGCCGGTGTGCAGGTAGCCGATCACCGACCGGGCCTCGCGGACCGTCTCGCCCTCGAGGTCGAGGATCAGCCGCAGCACGCCGTGGGTCGACGGGTGCTGCGGACCCATGTTGACGATGATGCGC
>Ga0164243_10001751_pt1 | contig 36403 bp, 28 predicted proteins | sample OricompcompostOP_FD_108781 | JGI IMG/M metagenome (GOLD analysis project Ga0164243, IMG submission 108781) | Organic Plus compost microbial communities from Emeryville, California, USA - Original compost - Organic plus compost (OP) | ecosystem: Engineered > Solid waste > Mixed feedstock >...
ATCGTCTGTTAAAAAATCTTCTGCCTTCATTTCCATTTTATATAGTGTTTAAAAGTAAAAAATCGAGACCAATTGACCTCGATTTTTTCGATTTACACACTTTTTGAGACAGTGTCTTTAAAACGTCGTTTGACAACCAAAAGGGACACCGTCTAACTGTGGTTGTTTCTTTAAATCTTCAAATTTGCTTCTATATTTACTGACTGGACTTGTACAGCTATCTCATCAGTGATAAATTTCTCCCACTCTGCTAACCTTTGGTCTGTCGGCACCTGTGTTTCAAGGTCAAGCAAATTGGTTATCTGTCAAAAACTCACTAAGATTTTGGATATGACGGTGGGCTATCTATTGGGGCAGAACGAACAGGCCGACCTGTTTAAAGACCCCGCTATGTTAAAGAGGTTTCAGGATATTGCAACACTGCCCGAAAAGGAAAAGGAATGCCTGCTCACTACCGTTGACCACTTCATTAAAAGCAAGCAAGATTTTCCCTTTTCTTGATGTAAAAAAGCCCGGACTTGCCGGGCTTCTGTCCTATTCTGCTAAACTAAAATGTTTTTTGACGACTAAAGGAATATCATTTAAGTGGGATCGTTTCTTCAATTCACGTAATACATCTTCTTCCGTATTCACTTCCTGAATATTAAGCACCAATTTTTCAAGTAAGAGCTTCTTTAATTCCATTGCTCTATCCTCATTTGATATATTATTTCCAAGGTCTAACAAGTCTGTTATTCTCTGTTGTTCCGTTTTATCAATAGAGCTAAAGCCTTTAAAGACATGCATCATTAATCCATTTAAAGGAGCCGATTTTAAAATATAGCCGTAATTGATATAAAAACTATTACTGAACTGTGATTTCTGAAGGTTAATCATTTTGGTGATTTCATCACCATTTATAATCCAATAGTCACCTTTCTTTTTAAATCCGATTGGAGCAAGTACCTCATTTAGGAGACTTGCTATTTCTGTTTTTTCCATTGCAAGTATTTTTTAATAATGATCTAAAACTTTTTCCAAGTACCGCAATAGTTCTGCTCAAAAAGTGATTTGTAATTATTCAATTGTTTTGTGCCTAATCGAATTCCTCCCGGATTAAATGGCTTCAATTCATAAATTGTCTTGGTTGCAAAATCTACAAAGTCGGGGCGTATACCCTTGATGCCTGTAAGTTCTTTAAACCTGCCAAATGCCGGAGCACGTTCTGCCACTTTATAACCTGCGTGTACTTCTCTCCCAAATGTTAAACTGGACTTGGTATATTGAACTCCCGTCTTAGCGGCAGCTATGCAAACCTACCAAACATTCCATTTACCATCTGTTTCAAGCTGAAGCATTGCAGCTTCTACACCATTTCTATCTTCAGATTTCAAGGACACCAAAAGCTCTATATCACCTTCAAATTTAATCGTAATTTTTTCTTCTTTTTCATTTTCAGAAGCAGCAATAATTTTTTTGCCTATCAAAGAACATAAAGTATCGTGATAACCAAAATCTGCCGAAGTGATATTTTTATTTTCAACTTTTACTTGAGGTAAAGTATAAGTGTTTAAAAACGGGCCATCAAATAAAAATTGAATATAATCCCTAATAAATGTTATCCCTGCCAATTCAAGGTTTTCCAGAAATTTTAATATTGACTTATTTAAGTTTTCCTCTTTCATAATTAAATTATTTTGCGGGGATGATATTTAAATTCATACAGATCAACACCTAAATCTTCATTAAGTTCCTGTTTCTGGAATATATTCTTGAAATTATGCAAATTGCCACTTACCTCGAGCCCAATTCCTTTTTGTTGAAGCCCAAACGGATAATAACTATATGCTTCCAGTATCGGGGTTGATACATTATAATCATCGGTAATCATCATCCTAGTGTTACCCAGATGGTCTTTTAGGAAGTAATCATAGACCCATGCGGTCTTAGAATCATTTGCCCTTACGCGGCCTTCTGTGGTGCCAAAGAACTGTAATGTGTCATTCCGGTATACTGCACTCCCGATATACGTGGTAACAGTAATTCTAGAAGGTGATATAGTATTATCAACGGTGCGCTTCTGAAGTTTGTTACCTCTGGCATCATAATAAAATTTTATAGACCCTTTGTTTGTTTCCTTCGTAATAACGCTTGGTAAATTTAGAATATTATACGTTATATTCGTAATTTTTTTGTTCTTATCACTTGTCAAATTTCCATTGCCATCGTATATATAATCTATTGTCGATTGTGACTTAGTTGTACTCAATGAGCGGCTTTGTTTATTGCCATTTTCAAGAGAATTTTAATCTTATTGACTGATAAAAGAAAATAGCCAAAAATAATATTCCAATGATAGCATTATAAACACCAGGCATTTTATCGGACGGTGAATAAAAATACGTGTAAACAAAAAACTCCAGACAATAAAACACAATCAATAAAGGCAAGAAATAAATCCAGCGTTCTATTTTCAAGATATAATATAATGGTACGCAAAAAAGTAATACCAAAAAGATCTCATAAATTAAGATATATAATATATACCCTACTGTGAGTTTTATCATTTCTATTGAAGTTTCAGCATTATTTATTACTGCATTCTTAAATCTGTCTCCAATAAATGCAAGAATAAAAAAAAATACCGTATACTTTACCAACAAATAAAAAATGCTGTTCAAAAGACTTATTTTAATCATCCTTCTAGCGTTTATAAAATATTGATGGGTAATAAGAAAAATCTCTTATAGGACGAGGTCCTAAATTACCGCGGTACCTGAATCTTTTCAAAAATGAAGGGGATCTTCCTTTTGCAAACACATGCAGAAAGGGCCGCTTAGTTTTCCGCAGAGCGCAATTGATCCGGGGTTTACCCAAATTTTACCAGGCAGTGCCATATATATTTCGCTAATTGGAACAGATGTAAGCTGTTATATTGTGATTTAATTTCAGCATCTGATAAAGCCTTTCCTATGATGTAGGCATTAATAAGGCCATTGTCGGCAATTTTCTTTGCGAAAATCTTCGTTTCAATACCCCTAAAGTCGTCAGGAAAAGTATTATCCTTCAATTGATACCCGGGATTCCAGATAAGCGAGATATCAAATTTTTCACAAAGTAGTCGGAGACGATTTTCAAGCTCAGTACCTTTAAATGATTCATCTGCAACTAAAGCAGAAATGTCTTTTCTTAAATCGATATATCCGTGTACCTGGGCCTCAATATAGAAATCTAAATTATGGGAGTGTTTCTGAATCAGCCTGTTTAAGTCCAGCAGGCTTGTTGTGCGCTTAAAAAAGTCCCTTAAACTTTCATACTGGGAGCCTAATGCGGTTTTTCTAGTGAAAACATCTTGATAGAGTCTAGCGTATATTTGCGTAAGATTTTTTGCGACTCCCCTTTCTTTTGGCAGGAGATATGAGTCACCGTAAGTGAAGGTACATCTGTTCTTTATTTTCGGATTAGTAACAAAATAACAAGAACCAAATCTCGGTGAAGCCCCGTCACTGGTATAGGTCAGGTTTAAAGATCCATACTTAGGTCTATCTTGCGCATTTCCAGCATAAAAATTATCAAAAAGTTTATTTTCCCAGACCTCTCTATCGCCACCACTTTTTGCAGTTAAACTTCCTGAAGATATTTTAGTTTGAAACTGATTTTTGTACTGTCCTGTTTCAATCAATCCGTCTATAATCTGTTTATCAGCTGATAAGTATCTGTCGGGATGGAAATGTAAGTTGATACAGGCGCTTTTTAAAACCTTATTGTTCAGAGCTTCATGTTCATCTTCAGTTATATTTGAGAATTTTAAAATCGATAACAGCTCCTCAAATTCTTTTACCGAATTCACCTCTATGAACTGTTCGGTTTGTTGTAAGAGTTTTTGTATCATTTATACAAGTTTACGAATATCCCTATAAGTAAACAAATCGCAATTCACAGCAGAGTTACGATTTTAGCAAATAAGATTATGATTGCCAGATACCTTGCTGGCCTTTCACTCGCCGGGCAACCGATCGCCGCCGTTTTTAAAAGCAACTTTTTTGGCCGGCGAATATCAAGAGTGACGCGCCACAAGGCCCCAAAAGAATGACCCGGCGCCGAAGGAAGCATAAATATTTTTAACTTACAAACGTTCGTATTATGGCAGATTATACTTAACTTGCCTTCCGAAAAACAGGTATCTGATATGTCATTTAATGATTTCAATAATCCACAGGTGGCCGGCTTGCCGCCTCATCTCAGGCAGTATATCGTGCCCCAGCACTATGAGCGGTATACGCCTGTTGATCATGCGGTATGGCGCTATGTGATGCGCCAGAATTACAGCTACCTTAAAAAGGTCGCCTATTACCCTTACATCAAAGGTCTGGAAAGAGCCGGGCTCAGCATTGAACATATTCCGGACCTGCAGACCATGAACGATAACCTTAGTCAGATCGGCTGGGGCGCTGTGGCGGTAGACGGTTTTATACCGCCGGCGATTTTTATGGAGTTCCAGGAATACAAGGTACTCGTCATCGCCGCCGAAATACGGCAACTGGAACATATCGCCTATACGCCAACCCCTGATATTATCCATGAATCTGCCGGACATGCGCCTATTATAGCAGACCCCGATTATAATAACTACCTGAGCTACTTTGGGGCCATCGGAGCTAAAGCGCTTTTCTCTTCCAGGGACTATGAACTCTATGATGCGATTCGTGCATTGTCCATTCTCAAAGAGGCTCCGGGAACAGATCCAAAGACAATAGAAGCCGCAGAAAAGCAGCTGGAAGAGTGTTTTAATAACCTGGGTGCCCCCTCAGAAATGGCCAGGCTGAGCAGGCTGCACTGGTGGTCGGTAGAATATGGGCTCATCGGCACGCTGGAAGATCCTAAAATTTACGGGGCAGGATTACTTTCTTCCATTGGAGAAAGCGTAAGTTGCATGCAGCCGGAGGTAGTAAAAAAATGGTATACACTGGAAGCGGCAGACCAGGCCTATGACATTACCAAGGCGCAGCCGCAACTTTTTGTCACCCCCACTTTCCAGAACTTGATTGATGTGCTGGAGGCTTTTGCAGACACGATGGCCTTTAGGGTTGGCGGCCATGAAAGCCTGATTAAAGCCATAGAAAGTAAAAATATCGCCACGGCGGTCTATAGTTCCGGCCTGCAGATCAGCGGAATCTTTTCCGACTCCTGGCCATCGGGCGAGCCCTCCGGAAAAGCGTCTGCCTCGCAACCCGCCTTTATCCGCTCCGCCGGACCAACCTGCCTCTGCTATAATGATCATGAACTGCAGGGACATGGCCTCTTTGTCCATACAGATGGTTTCAGCTCCCCTGCCGGCCGCCTCAAAAACCTCGACACGCCACTGGAGCAGGCCAGCGAAACCACCTTGCGCAAACTGGGCATTTTTACCGGCAGTAAAACAAATCTTTACTTTGAAAGTGGCATAGAGGTCACAGGTGAAGTAACGGGTATTACCACCAGGGATAACAAAAACCTGATGATTCATTTTAAGAACTGCCGCGTTACGCACCCCCCCACAGGCAAAGTGCTATTTGAGCCAGACTGGGGGGAGTACGATATGGCCATCGGAGAAAAGATCGTTTCCGTATTTAACGGCCATGCCGATAAGAATAATTATCCCCTGAATGTCGCCGCGCCTGCGGATGAGCCTAAGCTCACCTATGATGCCCGGACAATCGCCAAACAGGCCCTGTATGGCCAAATAAGAGAGATACGGACTGAAAAAAGAAATCTGGACGCGCTACCCGTTATCTGGGAGGCATTACAGGCCAGACATCCTGAAGACTGGTTAGCACCGTTGGAAATCCTGGAGCTGATGCTGCATAACGGCATCTTTTCCGCTCTGGCAGGGGACATCAGGGCATATTTAGAGCAAAAGTCCCGGGAAGATCCCGACCTGACCAGACTCATTGAAGACGGTCTGAGGCTCATTGACGCCACGGACATCAGCCTGTATGTCCATCCCGCGCCACGGCAATAGCTTCTGCTCCTCAATCCATCAACACCTGCCAGATAACAGTACAATTCGATATATCAGCGTCCCCCTTTAAGGTCAAAATAAAGGGGACCCTTTACGTAATCCACATCCTGTGCGAAACCTGTTTGCCAGAGTCCTTGAAATTGTTTTAATTTCACAGGGCAGAATATTGTTCCACCATTACTCACCTAAAACCTGACAACATGGAAACAAATGCGAACAAGGAGCACTTTAAGGATTTTCAGGAATCTAAAGAAGCCACAAAAAAATTTCTTGCAGAGGGTTTCGGCCCCCTTACTAAAAAAGTATTTTTTCAGCCGCTGGAACTCAACCAGGAGTTTAAACAATCAGATGCGCAGGTCAAAACAACAGTCCTTGTCTTGCTCGCGGGGATCTTATATACATTTGTCCCGTATTTACTGATCGGCTCGGCTAGAAGGTTTTTAGGGTTCCGGTTCTTTCTGCAGATCGGCATCGCGGTAATGGTCGCGCTGATCTTTATTGGCGTTCTGACCTGGTGCATTAAAAAGATCCATCACAAACAGGTGGAATTTCAAAATGAGTTACTGACGGGCGCTTTATGTGCCTTGCCATTGATTGTACTGCTGATTGTCATCAGCTTGTTGCAGTTAATCTTTTCCGGCCATAACTTCATGGGTGGATTCAACTCTTTTTTCAATGGCACCTGGTCGACTATATTTAGTGTCTATGCGTTCTTCCTGATGATTACGATCTGCTTTCAAAGCCTGCGCAGTGTATTTATCAAGGCCAATACAGCCTGGTATTTATCGCCCGCCATCGTTATGTTAGGATTCTATCTGGCCATAAAAATCGTTCAATGGGTATAATATAATACCTGTTGGTAAATGCTTCTATGCTTCCAGAATATTCAAATACAACTGCCTGGCCGTTCATTAAAAACGTGCCGGGCAGTTTTTAATGAACGGCTAATCCTCCACGTAAATACGGTTAATGCGCTGGCCAATAGAAGTGAAAATCTCATAACTGCTGGTGCCGCTGGCTGCAGCCATTTGCTGCACAGGTAAATGCGTACCAAATATTTCGACCTCATCTCCTTCCCTTGCTTCCGGTACGACTGATATATCGATCATGGTCATATCCATGCATACATTACCTATTACCGGGCAAACCTTCTCACGCAGCCAGACCTTTCCCTTTCCGTTACTGAGCAGACGGCTAAAGCCATCCGCATAACCGATCCTGATAGTGGCAATCCGGGTCTTCTGAGTGACTTTACCCATCCTGTTATACCCCACCGATTCGCCCGCTTCTATTTCTTTAATCTGGGCGATCGTCGCTTTAAGGGTTGCCACGGTTCTGAGTGGCAGCTCTTCATGGGTGGTATTGATCCCATATAATCCGATACCAAGCCTGACCATATCCAGCTGGAACTCGGGGAACCGGGCAATAGCAGCCGAATTAGCTATATGCCGGATAAAGGTATATCCCAGGGCCGCTTCCAGCAGCGCGCAGCCCTGCAGTAGTAGTCTCCCTTGTTCACGGCTGAAACTATCATCATGATCATCTTCGCTGCTGGTAAAATGACTGAATACTGATTTGACATACACGGTTCGCTGCTGACCGAGCAGCGCAGCCAGTGCAGCGACGTCTTGCGGATCAAAACCCAGCCGGTGCATACCGGTATCCAGTTTGATGTGAATGGGATACTGACTAAGTCCCTGACTGCTCAAAAAATGCATAAACTGATTTAGGATCCTGAAAGAGTAAATCTCGGGCTCCAGCCCATGTGCCACCAGTGTCTCAAAGCCGTACTCATCCATATTCATGACCATGACCGGAACGGTAATCCCGCCATTTCTCAGCGTCACCCCTTCATCGGCATAGGCCACCGCCAGGTAATCTATATTATGGTATTGCAACACACTGGCCATTTCCAGAAGGCCGCTGCCATAGGCAAAGGCCTTGACCATGGCCATCATTTTGACGCCCGGTTTTAAAACAGAGCGATACACTTTCTGGTTATGTACGATGGCCGTTAAATTGATCTCAAGCCGCGTCTGATGTACCTTCTGCTGCAACAGAGAAAATATCTGTTCAAACTGAAAACTTCTGGCTCCCTTCAGCAGGATCGCTTCGTCTTTGAATTGCCCCGGCTGAAAGTTTCCGGTAAAGGAAGCGGTATTAGCATACTGTTCCACAACAGGCACATTTAATAATCCGGCGTATGCCTGCCACTCAGCTCCGATGGTAATTACCCGGCGTATATTTTTTTGCCCTATCAGCTCAGCCATTGCAAGGTATGCCTCAGCTTTCTCTTCCGTCCTTAATCCGGGGATATCTGACAGGATCAGTGTCTTGGAAGGCAGCTGCTGGTTTAAAAGATCAAGCGCTACCTGCAGGGAATTCTGATCCAGGCTATAACTGTCATTGATCACACTGCAGCGGTTGATGGCAGGCATTACCTGTAGCCGCATATCAATGGCCGGCAGACGGCTGGCCTTTTGAATAAAATCTTCCCGGGACATCCCCAGATAAATGGCTACCGCCTGGCAGACAGCCGCATTCTGTACTGCCGCCTGATCGGTAAAAGGAATCGTATAGTTTATCTGACCATCCTGCCCATCCTTACTTTGTTTGCCGCTTGATGTGATGGCAGTGGTATGAGCCGCTTCGTTTACCATAACGCTGTGCAAAACGACATCCGCCCTCTGGTCATATCCGATCCGTACCAGACGGACACTGTCTTTAAACTGCCTTTCCACTTCTTCGCAGACCCAATCTTGCCCGGCGTTGTAAAAAAGAACCCGGACTCCTTTAAACAGGCGCAGCTTCTCCTGTAATTTCTGTTTTTTATTTGCAAAACCGCCGTCGTGGGCATCACCGATATTTGTCAGGATGCCGATGGTAGGGGCAATTATTGGTTGCAGGTGTTCCATTTCCTTTGCAGTGGATATCCCGGCCTCGAATATTCCCAAGTTATCCTCATCAGACATCTCCCATACACTTAAGGGAACACCGATCTGGGAATTAAAGCTTCTGGGGCTGCGCACAATCTTAAACAGGTCTCCCAGCAGATCGTTCAGCCACTCTTTAACAATGGTTTTGCCGTTACTGCCTGTAATCCCAATGACCGGATAAGTAAAACGGCTTCTGTGATGGGCAGCCAGATACTGTAGCGCCCGGGTCGTATCAGTTACGATCAGTAAATTCGCCTCAGCCAAAGCCGCGGGGTCTTCTGGCACCTGGTGCAGCACAAAATTTCTGACACCGCTGTCATAGGCTTGTTTGATATACTCTTGCCCGTCTCTGTTGATCGTTTTTAAGGCAAAAAACAGCGAGCTGACCGCAAAGCTTACTTTGCGGCTGTCAATCGCTAAATGTTCAATGCTGTCCCCCGGCCGACGTATACTGGACTGGCCTTCCAGACCAATACCCTGCTGCACGAATACCTCTGCTACCTCACGAATCGAATATGCCATTACTATCTGTTGTTGTATTACCTTTTATGCGTTGTCGCTATTGCTCTTTTACTTTTTCTCTATTGCTCCACCTGGATGCGGATCCCTTCCGTATGGGTCGCGAACTCAGGGGCATAGAATGATTCCATAACAGCGGTCCCCGCTTCAAAACTGCCGCCGTGACTGACATGTACCGGATACTCGATCACATAGGTGCCTTTTGCGATGTGGTCAAAATACAGATCTGTTGCCAGATCTCCGGTGGTCTGATAATAAGGCAGTCCGTCTTTAAACTGATAACCGCTGATGGTCTGGTCAGGCTGGACACCGGCCGCACGCATTTCACGCAAATGCACATAATCCATATCCCTGTCCAGACGAATGGATAACCTGGATACAAGCTTGTCGCCGACATGTAAGACATCGGTGGCTTTGACAGCGACCAGCTGCTTGCCGTTATTGCCGTTCACTTCTCTGAACAGTGCCTTGCCTAAAGTAATACCGGGAGCCGGATCTGCGGCTTCAACGGCATTCATGGCACTGATATACTGCCAGTATAAAGCACCGTAAACCGGCACTGCTGTATTATTACCGGCCCCTTTGACGCTGACTGTTACCTTGCCCATGGAGGGTTTTATATCTTCAGCATTTACCACGTAGCGCATATAGCCGGTGCCTGCCTGTTTTTTCAGATCGAGCTGCTGACTGCCCAGCCTCACGTCAATAGTCCTGTCTGAGATCAGCTCCTTCGGTGCTGCATCAATCATTGCCACGCAGGCATCTACGGTCGTCTGGGTAGCAGACCAGTGATTGACCTGTTTTTGACCAATCAGGTACCGTTGCATTTCTGCGTTGTAAGACACCCACTCAGGATGGAGGCCGCTTTTGCAGATCTCAGTGATCAGACTGATGGCCAGCGCCTGTGCCTGGAGCGGGTTTTCATACCAGCTGTAATAACGGGTGTCCTTTTTCCAGTACATCCCTAAAGCTTCGCTGCGTACCGTTCTGTCCAGCAGTGAGGTCATAAGTGTATTTACTGCAAAATCCTTATCTCCCATCCTGTACTGCGTGGCGGCGATCATGAGTTGTAAGTATACGGACCTGGACTGCCAGTGGCTTCTTTCCTGTTCAAGGAAGAACGCCTGCATGGGGTTCAGTTTAACGGTCTTTGACTCCAGGCTTAGCGCATACAAATACTGTATCTCCATAGCACCTATTGGATAAAGCGTATCCGGCTTACCCTCTTTACCTAATTGAGCATGCACCTGCTTTTGCCGTTTGAGCCACTGCTCGTACTGCGCAGTGTAATAATCACTCAGGTACTGGCCGCCGTCAGCTGCTATTTTTGATAGCGGGATTTCTAAAGCGACATCCTTTAATTTACCCTGCAATAATTGATGGATACCGGTCAGTATATTTTGTGTTGCGGTTATATCCGTCCGGCCACCGGCAAACCAACTGAATCCGCCATTGTCTTCTTGCAGGCTGAGTAGCCGCTCAGCCTGCGCGTGCTGACTGGAATCCAGTTTCCTGGGGTTAAAGAAGCGCACGAGCGCCTTACGGCTGGCGGTCTCACTGTTTGCGTCCATGACCCATGGAGTCTGCTCAAGCAAAACAGATTTAAGCTCCGGATTTTTATCCAGCTGAGACAATAAAGCGTCTTTATTCCCTGTCGCCGTCGTGTCATGGGCCCACTGCCCGATCACTTTTTGGACAGCAGGATAAGACCGCATCACATAGGCGCCCATGACGTCAGCATAAAGCTTGCTCAGCACATCCATACCGCTTGGCTTTTCTGCTATGGAGATATCCGGTAAAGCCGTGACTACATTCCAGATCGGATTTGTCGTAAGCTCCAGCACCAGTTGCTTGCTTTGTTTTTCCTTGCCTGATAAGGATAAGAGTTTATCCAGGGTAAAGCTTTTTTCACCGTCGCCTTTCAGATAGACCGGTAAGGTTTCTGTTACCTGCATTTTATTGGTCAGCACAGGTAAGAGGTCCTTTTCCGCATCACTGTACTGTCCGCCGTTTGCCTGAATAATCACATTTACCGGACCGGTAAAATCTTCCGGCTGCAGGATATCAAAGCGGACGGTAGCAGTACTGTTAGCAGTCACACTCACATCTTTATTTTCTTTATCCGTGCCGGCGATCCAGTGCAGCTCGCGGCCCGTGAGCGCATCTTCCACCTTCAGGCTGACTTTACTGTTGATCGCTTCACCGCTCAGGTTCACCAGTTTCGCTACCAGGGTCCACTGGTCACCGTTTCTCACAAAGCGTGGCAGGTTGGGTACCACCATCAGGGTCTTCTGAGAAATGATCTTCTGCCGGCTTGCAGCCATGTGCAGGGCCTTGTCATAAGCCAGGTTCATCCAGTTCCAGCTCGTCAGTGCGTCCGGCATCTCGAAGCTGATAGTGTAGTTTCCCTGGTCGTCACTGTGGACCTCGGGAAAGAAAAAAGCGGTTTCTCTGAAATCACTGCGTGCAGGTTGTGATAAAGGGCCGCCCTCCGGCTTATCCGTAACGGTTGTCACGCCCGGGGTCAAGTCTTCTTTTTTAGCGGATTGGGCCGCATAAGCCACTACCGCAACCTCATTTAACGGTGCGCTGGGACTGTGAACAAACACGCCCGCGGCGCGCCCGGCCAGCATATCGCTTACGTTGGTTCCCCGTATTCTGACCTTATCACCGATACCAGGACGGATCACCCTGCCTGGAAACAGGTCAAACTGATCATAAATAAAGCGGTCATAGGCTTTTACAGACGTATAATTTTTCCCGGGAATACTCTTTGACCTGGAATCCGCAACCCCAAAACCCTGACCGTTTTGCCAGCCAGAAGGGTAAACACCGCCCCTCATATCCATATTGGGCAGCGTCCAGCCGTGCGGCGTAAACTGATCCAGGGAAGCGTCATACATGGCCGATAACAACTCCATGTCTTTCAGGCGTTCTTTTCCTTTATTAATATGCAATGTCCAGCGCTCCTTACTGCCGGGCTCGGTCTTATCGCGGAAACTTTCATAGATGATCTCTGGCCGGGTGGTGGTATCCTTAAGGGTCAGCGAAAGACTACCGGTATATTGCCGGTTATCCCGTACAAAAACATAGCTTAGCGCAGCGCCGTGTATATCGTCCCGGCTAAGGGTAAGCGGTAATAACACCGGCTTATCCCGCAGGGTAATATAATCATAATGTAAGCGTTGTTTATTCCCCTGCATCGTAGTCGTAGCATAAATGACAGGCTGGCCTTGTACAGAACTGGCCAGCGTGATCCCTGATGTCTGGCCTGCCAGCACTTCAGTTTTGCCGCTTTCCGACCAGTTATAGTCCGGCGTGGCTAAAGGCTCCTTCGGGCTGTACACATAAACGTATTTGCGGTCTTTGATCGTCTGTCCGTTGCTGCCGGCCGCCTCACAGGCGACCTCATACCAGCCTGGTCCTATTTTTTTATTTAACCCTATTTTACCGGTCTTATTCGTTGTCACCTCATTATTATAAACAACAGTGCCTCTTTTCCAAGAGTCCTTGTTGGCTTCATCCATATAAGGATCGTTGGGAAAATCCCGGACAAAAGCGGCAGAATCAATAATTGCCAGGTCAGGAGCAGACCACAGTCGCTCTCTTAGCAAACGCTGAGGTGCCTGCAGCTGTGTAATACGAAGGGTAACCGTCTGCGGGGTAAATACGCCGCTGGCTGTGGTACTCACCACATTAATCGTATCTAGCAGATCACCCGGCGTATCCTCCGGTATATTCACTGCCAGATTAAAAGGCTGGGAACCTATTACGACCGAAGTCTGACCATTACGGGTCTCGCCACTCTGATCCGTGGTGGTCGCAGCCACTGTATAATGGTAATTCGGCATGAACCGGTTCCAGCTTTTCTCGCCCTGGGCTGCCTTAAAGACAAATTCAAAACGGCCTTTGTCATCGGTAAGTACGGTGCCATGTGCAACAGGGGTGGCGGACACCTGCGGGATATACCGGTACCAGCTATAAGGGAAATATATATTCCGGGTCACGACAATCTCTACTTTGGCCCCGGTTACCGGGTAGCCGCTGTAAGCCATCGCCTGTCCCTGAAGCCTGACACTGTCTCCTAAGGCCAGCGGCGCTTTGAGTGTATCGAAACTGATAAAATATGTCGGCCGCTTGTACTGCTCTACCTGAAAATACTGCCTGCCGGGAAAGGTTTCTGTCCCTAATGAATACTGGCCGGATAACCGGCCTTCCGGCAGTGTAAAAGTGCCGGATAATGCCGCAAAATCATTAAGCTTAAGGGACAGGGAATCGACCTTTTGATTATTGGCATCAAACAGGTAAACCTTATGCGCCTTCCCGTCATTGAACAGTTTGCGGCCCCGGGCATCCTGGTACAGGACCGTTGCAATCCCCTTAAAGTGAACCTGCTGGCCCGGGCGGTATATGCTGCGGTCCAGATAGAAGAGCATATTTTTCTCTCCTTCACTGTCCTTGTCATTTTGGCGATACTGATAGACCTGGTAGTAAGCAGCTGGTGCGGTTAAAGAATCTCCGTTATAGATCCCCATAAGAGAATAGCTGCCATTCATCTTTTTGTCCAGGGCTACCCTTCCATGACTATCTGAGCGTTTGCTGGTATTCAGCCGGTAGGTGTAATGGTTGTGGTTCCAGACTCTTTCATAAAACTGTGCATCCACACCACTGGCGGGCTGCCCTGTTTTGCGATCGACAAAAAACAGATCTGTCCCCTGGCTGACATAGGCCAGCCCAGAAACGCTAAAGCCCACTGCCACAAGACTGCTGTCTAAAGGGAAAGCAGCATTGTTACTTGCCAACAGCAGATAACGGCCCTTATCAAGAGCAGGCACCTTGATTTCGGCAGCATGCTGTTGGTGATCTCCGCTGACAGGCAGCGACTGGTCAAAGGATTTTAGTGCGGCTGTTTTCACCAGCACTTTCCAGAGACTATCTGTCATATCCAGGTTTTCGAGCGTTACCGGCTGTCTGAGCACCCTAAAATAAAGCCTGGAAACATTACTGAATTTAAGCAGTGCCCTGATGGGGGCAGCAGGGAGATTTACAGCTTCCATTTCCAGGTTAAACCCAGGTGCCAGTATTCTGGTTTTAAGGTTCAGCAGGCCGGCTGCCCCGGGACTTAACTGATTTTTATTTTCGGTGGCCGCTGCGGCCTTAATTTCCTGATCGAGCCGGGGCTGGTACTGATCAATAATGTGCAGCGCTGTAACAAAATCGTATCTGTGAGCGGTGTCGCCGTCAGCCTCATAGTTCTCCGCATCATCTGCATAAGAGCCGGCTAACTGAAATGCACCGTAGAGCGCGGCCTCCGTCTGCCCATATTGCGCTACAGCCCTCTGAAGCGCTGCCCGGTACTGCTGCTTATACTTACCCGGATCTTCTTCTGACAGCGCGTCGTGCGCCCAGTCCAGCCTCTCCAGATCAAGATCTGCCAGCGCCGAAAGGTCCTTATCTTTTAAGTGAAAAGCAGTCAGGGCCTGATAATACCCCAATTGTATCCAGGTGCCGTTCAATGAGTCACCGGCAGGCGGCGGTGCAAAGCTGGCCTGTGCAAAATCTGCCGCCGGCGCCAGGCTCCGCAGGTCTTCCAGCCGGTATCCCTGTTCTGACGGGGTGGCAGCTGCCAGCCCGGAGCGGTAATAATCTATGGCCTCGTGCATGACAAGGTCATAGAGTGTCGGTCTTAAGGCAGATGCGTTCCCCTTATTGATAATGGCGCTGTATTCTTTGTTGGGCGTGTGTTGCAATTCTGTTGCCGGTGCCAGGGCTTTTGAATACAGATCGTGAATCTTATATTGAAAATCTGCCGTTGTCCAGTAAGCGATCCGGTCTTCATCTGGCACTCCCCCCTGTACAGCTGTGCGCGCAGATATTTTAAAACGATCTCTGTTATAAATAGCGATCAGCATCCTGGCTTTGAGTACAGACAGCAGGCTCTTTTCAACGGGCGTGCGGGCAGCAGTGATAAGGGAGTCCACAAAAGGCATATCGCTGCCCGGGTCCTCGTCCTGGATGGTCTGTTGCAAGGCAAGGCGATAGACCGCCACCTTGATCAGCACATCCTTTTGCCCTTCCTTGCCGGCAATGGCTGCTATTGTGTCCAGTACGGACAAGGCCGCTCTGGGACTCTTTGAAACAGTCATCAGGGCATCCGCCCTTGACCAATACAGCTCAAGAGTGGTCTTCTTTTGAGACCATGCATTGGTAAAGCATAGAGATAAGGCGATAAGTATAAAAAATAGACCGACCGTTTTTTTCATCATTTAGCTGGTTTTACAGATTAAAGGTAGTTTTTCTTTGAGATGCAAAAAAACCGGAGAATACATAAATACAAAAAAGCATTAAATTATAACTAAAGTATAATCTAATGCTTTTTGAATATTTTTTAACGATGGCAGGCTAACTAAAAGTCATCTTCCTCGTCAAAATCGTCGCCAAACAGATCCAGATCGCCGAAGTCGTCTTCCTCGAATTTAAAATCATCGTCTTCATCCAGCTTGCCTTTTTTCTTGCCGCCGGTGGATTTCTTGGCACTTTTTGACTTAGGAATATCAAATTCTTCAAAATCAGGATCCCAGTCGTCGTCTTCTCCTGCTGCGTTCCAGTCATCCTCTTCTTCTTCCTCGAAGTCATCGTCTTCATCATCCTCATCACCGGAAGCCTTGGGCGTTTTTTTAGGGCCGGATTTCTTTTTGCCTTTTTTTTCGTCCGCGTCAAAAAAAGCGGTTTGCTCATCCATATCCAGATCATCATCTTCGTCCAGATCCTGATCTTTTTTTGCTTTAGATCCTGTACCCTTTTTAGGATCTGCTACTTTTTTAGCAGGCTGCTTTTTGTTAGCGCCCTTGTCAGATTTTGTTGCCATAATTCATCAAGATTTCTACCGTAAAATTTCAAACAGATTTCCAATCAAACAAATTTTTTTGCAATTATTTTTTCGGGCAAAATTTTCTACAGACAAATCAGCTGATCTCTGCCGGGGCCGTTGGACACATATTTGACCGGTGCCCCCAGATACTCATTGATAAATTGAATATATGTATCCATATCTGTAGGCAGCTGTGCAGCTTCCCTGATCGCAGAAGTATCCGTATTCCACCCTTTAAAATTTTGATATTCAGCTGTCAGCGGGGATTTTTCCATCTGTAAAGGCACCTGTTTTGTAGACTGCCCGTCAATATTATAAGCGGTGCAGACATCCAGGCTTTCAAATTTATCCAGTACATCTGCCTTTGTCATGACCACCTGCGTCACACCATTGATCATACAGGCATATTTCAGCGCCACCAGGTCAATCCATCCGCAACGGCGGGGGCGCCCTGTAGTCGCTCCGAATTCACCGCCGGTCTGGCGCAGCTTTTCACCGGTCTCATCTTCCAGTTCTGTAGGGAAGGGTCCGCTACCCACACGGGTACAATAAGATTTAGTGACACCCAGCACCTCTTTTATTTTCTGAGGGGCCACTCCAAGACCTGTACAGACACCGGCAGAGATCGTATTGGAAGAAGTCACATACGGATAGGTGCCGAAGTCGATATCCAGCATCGCCGCCTGCGCGCCTTCTGCCAGCACTCTTTTACCGGCACTGATCTCATCGTTGATATAATACTCAGAGTTGATGATCTTAAAGGACCGCAATGCTTCGATCGCTTCGAAGAACTCATCTTCCCAGCCGGAAATATCTTCGTTAAAATTAAAGTTATCCAGTAAGCGCTGATGCTTCAGGCGCAGTTTGATATACTGGGAGGTAAAGTTTTTATTAAGCAGGTCGCCGACACGCAGCGCATTGCGACCGGTCTTATCCATATAAGCAGGTCCGATACCTTTAAGGGTAGAACCGATCTTACCTTCTCCTTTTTGCATTTCAGAGGCCTTGTCCAGGGCTCTGTGCGTGGGTAAGATTAAATTGGTACGATGGGATAATAAAAGATTTTTCTTTACATCAATGCCGAAGCTTTCTACTGTAGCGCATTCTTTTTGCAGAATCACAGGATCCAGTACCACCCCGCCGCCAATGATGTTTTGAGCGCCCTGATGAAAAATACCGGAAGGGATCTGATGCAGGACTACTTTTTTGCCGTCAACATATAGGGTATGGCCGGCGTTGGGGCCGCCCTGGAACCTGGCAACAATATCGTAGTTAGGTGCAAAGTAATCAACTATTTTTCCTTTTCCTTCGTCGCCCCATTGCAGGCCGAGAATAACATCTACCATTATTTGTTTAAATTGATTAAAAAGCAAATGTAAGTCTGATATTTTAAAATCAGAATTTAATTTCTGCGTAATTTTTCAGGCGGGCTGACCGGCTCAGGCTATCACTGGTTCGTTTGAGAAGGAGCGAAATCCACGACCGTCAGTTGCAGCGTTCTTGTATTATTCCAGTGATTTTCGTCTATTTTGAAAACCAGATCGATCTGGGGACTACTGTGCAAAATATCAAATTTATCTGCCAGCCCGAATCCGATCCCGGTAAAATGGTGCCGGCCCTGGCGCACGACAAAACGGATATGTTTTTCCTTGACGATCTTGGAAAGCGCTGTATTTTCTACATTTCTGGCCACAAAAACAGGTGTTCTGTTCTCCGGGCCAAAAGGGCGCATCTGTTGGATAATATTATAAAAACTGAATTTTATATCTGCAAAGCTGATCTCGGAATCGATCACGACCTCCGGCACCAGGTGCTCATCCAGCAGGTTGTCTGCCACGACCTGCTCAAAGGCCTCACTAAAGCCTTCCACCTGCTCCGGCAGCATGGTCAAGCCTGCGGCGGCAAAATGGCCGCCGTACCCCAGCAGGTAGGCCCTGCATCCATGAATGGCCTCATACAGATTAAAGCCGGGAACACTACGGGCACTGCCGCACACGACGCCTTCCGATAAAGTCAGTACGATCGTGGGCCGGAAATAGGTTTCGATAAGGCGGGAGGCGACAATACCAAGGACGCCTTTATGCCAGTGTTGCTGATAGAGCACCGTTGTCTTGCGCATGGCCATGGCCGGATTACCGGTCAGCAGTTCAAGCGCCTCCTGGGTGATCAGGCTGTCCGCCTCCTTCCTGTCAGAGTTATCCGCATGGAGCTGCCGGGCTATATCCGCTGCCTTGTCCGGATCTTTCTGGGTAAAAAGCTCAACGGCCTTTCTGGCATCATCCATACGGCCGGCCGCATTGATCCGGGGTGCCACCATAAAGATCAGATTCTGCATATTGATCTCTTCCACCTTTTTATCGGAGAGATCCAGCAAAGCCTTGATGCCCACAGAGGGCCGTTCATTGACTCTTTTCAGGCCGTAAAAAGCCAGTATCCTGTTTTCTCCGGTCACCGGAACGATATCGGCGGCGATAGCCGTAACCACCAGGTCCAGGTATCTTTCATAGCTTTCCGGGGGCAGTTCCCTGGCTGCTGCAAGCGCCTGCATCAGCTTATAGCCTACGCCGCAGCCACATAACTCTTTATAAGGATAGGTACAGTCCGGTTGTTTGGGGTTCAGTATGGCCACCGCCGGGGGCAAGGCCGCATCAGGAAGATGATGGTCACAAACGATAAAATCAATGCCCAGGCTTCGGGCATAGTCAATAAGTTCCACCGCTTTGATACCGCAATCCAGAGAAATGATGAGCTTCACTCCCTGGTCACGGGCATAATCAATGCCTGTTTTGGAGACGCCGTAGCCTTCCCTATAGCGATGGGGAATATAAAACAGGACATCCCGGTGTATCCCGGACAGGAAATTATACATACAGGCCACTGAGGTCGTCCCGTCCACATCATAATCTCCGTAGACCAGGATCTTCTCCCCTTTTTCCAGGGCCTGCATAATACGCTGCACGGCTATATCCATATCCTTCATGAGCATCGGATCATGCAGATCTGATAAGGCAGGCCTGAAAAATGCCTTTGCCTTTTCATAGGTTGGATAACCTCTTTGCACCAGCAGCCTGCATAGTACCGGGTTGATCTTCAGTACTGCATGTAAGGCCCGCTCATGCATCATATCCGTGGGTAATATTTTCCAGCGTTTTTCCATAAAAATAAGGCAAGTAAGATACGTAGATTTTAATTAAATCGCCAAGCAGACAAGGGATTAATATCCGGTGTCAGATAACCGGGAGGGGCCGGACACGGCACCAGCACCTGCTCACAACCGTTTTCGCGGCGCTTACGTATGGAAGGGGCCGCTCCGCAAGACTACTGATAATGCCTTTTGCCAAATACGGCTGAGCCGATACGCACCATCGTTGATCCTTCCTGAATGGCCCAGTCCAGATCTCCGCTCATGCCCATGGACAGTTCAAGAGCGCCGGCAGGCAACAATCCTTCTTGCTGTCCTTTGTCCAGAAATGCCCTTAGCAGGGCATAGCTTTTTCTGACCGGGGTTTCTTCATCGCTAAAAAGCCCGATGGTCATCAGGCCTTTTACCTTTAATCTGGAAAGCCCCTGAATCTGCTCCATCAGCCGCAATGCTTCCTCTGGAGCTACCCCGGACTTACTCTGTTCCCCGGAGGTATTGATCTGAATATAAATATCGATGGTTCTGTTCAGGCTTTCCAGTTGTGCCTGGAGCTTTTCAGCCAGGGAAAGCCTGTCAACAGACTGAATACAAGTCACATATCTGAGTATCTCCTTCACTTTATTGGTCTGCAGGTGGCCGATAAAATGCCTTTCACAAGTAAGATCAGCCAGCGCATCAGCCTTCTGCTGGTATTCCTGCACCTTATTTTCTCCGATCAGTGACTCCCCTGCCGCTATGGCCATCCGGATTCTGTCAGGCGCTACCGTTTTGGTGGCTAAAAGGAGCCTGACGGCGTCTTCAGGACGTCCCGCTTTATAGCAGGCACTCTTAATTTGCTGATGTACAAATGACAGATTCTCTGTGATATGGGTATATGTTTCCATGAAAAAAATTAGGTTTTCGGGGTTCAAGGCACCAAAGGTAAAAATTAATTTTTGCGTAAAAAATCGGCGTTAAGTCTTACTTGTTATCGCCAGACTACTTATATTTGGACGTTCACACCCAAATTATCACTATGAAGCATTTAATTCTAGCCGCCGTCTGCCTGTGTATGGTGGGGCGGGCCATGTCTCAAGACATTCACATCATTCCGGAGCCGGAATCCGTAACACCTAACAGTCAAAGTTTTGTCTTATCGGCGACCACGAAAATCCTGGGTTCTATGCCTGAAAAGGCGGCTAACTCCATTGATTTCTTTAATCAATACTTATCTTCCTATTATCAGTTTCAGCCTGCACAGCCTGATTCAGCAACAGGGGGGAAAACAAATGTGATCTATTTTCAGATGGAAGCCCCTGCTGCGGGAGACACGACCGGTGCCTATCAGCTGCATGTCGGCAAGGATTCCGTGGTGATTGCCGCTTCCAACGAAGAAGGCCTGTTCTATGGAATGCAGACATTGATTCAGCTATTACCTACGACGCCGGCGACCACGCTGACCATACCCGGCGTAGATGTCCGGGATGCGCCGCAATTAGGTTACAGGGGTATGATGCTTGACTGCGGCCGTCATTTTATGCCCGTCGCTTTTGTTAAAAAATTCATTGATTATCTGGCCTTACATAAACTGAACCGGTTTCACTGGCATCTCACAGAAGACCAGGGATGGCGTATTGAGATCAAAAAATATCCCAAGCTGACCCAGGTGGGCGCATGGCGTAACGGGACTATTACCGGTCACCACCCCGGCACAGGCAACACCAACGAAAAGACCGGCGGATTTTATACACAAGAGCAGATCAAGGACGTCATAAAATACGCCGCCGACCGCTATATCACGATCATTCCGGAAATAGAAATGCCCGGACACGCTTCTGCAGCAATCGCGGCTTATCCTGAATTAAGCGCCTTCCCGAACCAGTCCACACACATCGCCGCTAATACCCCCTGGGCCGGAGACACTACCGGCAAGCAGGTACAGCAGACCTGGGGCGTATTTCCCGACGTATTTGTCCCTTCCAGTAACACCTTTAAATTCCTGGAAGATGTGCTCGATGAGGTCATGGCCTTATTCCCCTCAAAATACATCCATATCGGCGGAGATGAGTGTCCGAAGGACTACTGGAAAAAATCTGCTTATTGTCAGCAGCTGATGAAAAATGCTGGCCTTAAAAATGAAGAAGAGCTGCAGAGCTATTTCATCAAAACCATCGAAAAATATGTTGTCAGCAAAGGGCATCAGATCATTGGCTGGGATGAGATCCTGGAAGGAGGACTGGCTCCGCAGGCAACAGTGATGAGCTGGCGTGGTGAGGCTGGCGGCATTGAAGCAGCCAAGCAGAATCATCACGTGATCATGAGCCCGAACACCTACCTGTATTTTGACTATGCGCAGAACAAACCCTCTGATTCTCTGACCATTGGCGGCTTTCTGCCGATCAGCAAGGTCTATAGCTTCCAGCCCTACCCCAAGGCCTTGCCGGCCAATCAGCATTCCTTTATTTTAGGCGTGCAGGCGAATCTCTGGACAGAATACATCTCTTCTCCCGCCAAGGCAGAATATATGATCTTTCCCCGCATGAGCGCACTAAGCGAGGTGGGCTGGTCTTCCCCCGCCAAAAAGGATTATTCAGATTTCAAAAGCCGCTTACAGACTGAATTACAGCGTTATCAGCTCTGGGGCGTCAATTATTGCAAAAACTGGGACATGTAAGGGTAAAAGATCCGCAATACACCCAGTTATGAATAGTGCCAACCGCTACAACCCTCTGGGGATAAGCGGTTGGCGCTGCTTTTTGCCCACTTCCCAGAAAAAGTAGCAAAAAAGTTGCTGAATTCAGAAATACGTATATCTTTGTATAGTAATCGACAGTTATTTCAATCCTTTTAACGGACGTTTTTTACGTAATTGTTTTTGGGCTTTGGTTACTGTTCAAACATTTTTAACTAGTTCAAAAAATTAAAATGAACATTTACGTAGGAAACTTAAGCTGGAACCTTACCAGCGATGATTTGCATGAATTATTCACTCCTTATGGAGAAGTGATCTCTGCAAAAGTTGTCACAGACAGATTTAACAACAACCGTTCTAAAGGTTTCGGTTTTGTTGAAATGGCAGACGATGAAGCTGCTAATGCTGCTATCTCCGGTTTACATGAAACTGAAGTTGACGGCCGTAAAATTGTAGTTAACCAGAAACAGGAAAGTGCTGACGGTGGCTACAAGAAAAGAAGCTTCGGCGGCGGCGGCGGTGGATACCGCGGTGGCAACAATGGCGGTGGTGGTTACAGAAACAACTACTAATTCAGCAGCGCGTTTAGCGCCTGGTCTGAGACCATAAAAAATTAGCGCCTTTTATAGTGTTTACACTGTAAAAGGCGCTTTTCTTTCTATGCCATCCCACGCTGGATGAAGCCAAGGATTATGCCGGACAATGGCTACTCTTCTTTTAAACTATTCAGCGGGTTGGCAGTGGCCGTTCTCCAACTGTTCTTATCTGAGCGGACAGCACCGGGCGGTCTGCGTCACTGACCAGCATAAGTTTGGTTTATGCGTGCAAGAATACAAGTACCGGAACAGCACCGAAGCATCTCATTTTAATGCCAGAGCGTCAATCACGAAAGCCACGCGTTTTTCAACCGGAAGCTTTGGCACTTCTATAAGGATATAGTTTAATTGCTGATATACCTCTAGCATTGCCTGATAAGTCGCTTCGGCTTCTGCATAAGTTTGTTTTCTTTCGCTGTCATTCTGATAAATTTCTTTCCAGGGCGGTGTTATGAATACCTGCCTATGATAACAAAGTGTGCTGGCGGCGGACCACAAATGATCTGGTACTGGTAACTGACACACCCGTAAGTAACCGATCACATCGGGGATAGCCCTGTCAAAAAAATGAAGTGTTCCAGATTTCAGCACCCGGTTATAATCTGTCACTGCCACCTGAAACATCTCCAGCCCATAGCCCTGTCGGTCTTCCCAGGGCAGCCGTTTTCCCCCAATTCTTATCTGTTCCTGTATAATGGCCCTTCCCGATTCAGGCACGACGACATATCCCATTTCAGCAAGCTGATCCAGCATAGCAGTTTTGCCCATGCCAGGGCCGCCTGTGAGTACGACAGCTTTATCGTTGATTTTGGTTTTCATGATCTTAACGCATTTAAAAATCTAAACCGGCAGGCAAAGCGCTGATACGGCAAAAACACATTGCCAGCAGTTTATAACGCCAAAAAGCGGCTCTATTGTTTAAAATAGAACCGCTTTTCGTTTTCAGTGTTATCAGCGCTTCCGGGCTGTCCTGAAGGCCATAAACACTTACACTATATTTTCTTTCAATAAGACTTACTCGATCCTATTGCCCTAAACCGGTTGAATCTGCCCCTGCTGCCCCTTCAGGATTCGCATTCAGGTCAATATTAAGCTTTTTGGCAACTGGTAAAAACAGATTGATAACTGTTTTATCATCCACATACATTACCGCATCCGGGTTCAACACCAGTGTGATTTTCTGTGCCTTCACTTCGTCCATATACACTTTATTGACTTTGTCGTATAAAGGCCTGGCAAGCTCCGCAAATTTCTGACGCTCTGCGTTCTGTACGATCTGCTGCCAGTTGATCAGCTGCCAGGCATACTGCTGACGCTGCTGATTGGAATAATCCAATACCTGTTTAGACTTACCGGCAGCGGAGTCAGCTTTGTAGCTGCTGTCTGCACGGTTATATTGATATTCAATGGCATCTCTTCTTGGACCCAGCGAATCCTTTTCAAAAGCCTCGATTTTCTTTTGCACATCCTTGTATTCGGGTAACCTGGCGACAATTGCATCCGGATTAAAAACACCGACTTTCAAAGCAGGAGCCTGTGCCTGCGCACCGTTGGTAAAAAAGCCGAGTGCCATTACCGTCAATAAGGAAAAAATAACCTTTTTCATTCTTTCTTTTAGTTTTTGTTTTTATTTGTTCAGGGCATAGAATGCCCGAAAATTATAATTGTAAATATAGTAACTTAAATTATTCTGCCAACTTTATTTTGTCTTTATGCCCATTGCTTCCAGAATCACATCACTTTTATTCAGTTTAGGATCTGAAAAAATAAGAGCCGTGCCCGCGCTCTTGTCTAAAACAAAATCCCAGCCATACTTGACAGAAAGCTGCTGGATTACGCTATAGATCTTATTTTGAATGGGTTGTACCAATTGTGCCCGCTGTTTAAAAAGCGCACCCTGATAGCCAAAGTAGCTCGTACGCAAATTGCGTACCTCGGTCTCAGCGTTCTGGATTTGCAACATTCTTTTAGCTTTTAGCTCATCTGCCAGCATATACTGCTCCGCTTTAAAATCTTTTCTCAGCGAATCGGCATAGTGACTGACACTGTCCACCTGCTGCTGCCATTTAGCCGTCATGAGCTCCAGGGTGGTATCCACCCGGGCATATTCCGGCATTTTACTCAACAGGTACTCCATATCAATTACTGCATAGCGCTGTGCATTTACCTTAGAGATGCCATTTGCACATAATATGATCAATAATAAGGCTATGAAGCGTCCTTTTGCCATAATTACTCTTCTTGGTGATTCAGTTAAGATAAAACGTCCTGTGCTAACTGAATATTGCCGCCGGATTAATCCGGTTCGTAACCTAACATGAAGGTAAACCTTCCGGCTTTACCCAGCCCCTGACCGGACCTGAGCCTGTCAATACCGATACCATAGTCAAATCCTAACAGACCGAACATCGGCAGATAAAAACGCGCACCTACCCCCACGTCACGACGCAACTGGAATGGATTATAATCCTTGAAGGAATACCATCCATTGGCCGCTTCGGCAAAGACCAGTCCGAAGATGGTGCTAGCCTGGCTGAGCGACAGCGGATAACGTAATTCTAAAGAGTATTTATTGAATATGGTAAAGTATTGCGTCGCACCAGACTGATCAGGATTGTATCTCGGATTGGAAGTCTCATAGACCGGATAACCTCTCTGAGAAACGATATCATAACCCAGTAAGGCATAGTTATTACTCATCCCGGCATCCCCTAACTGGAAACGTTCGAACGGAGAGATCGGCATATTGGCGTTATACTTTCCTAAATAACCCATTTTCACGGAGGCTTTCAGCACGAACTGCTTGTGATCCTCGCCATGCTGCGGCCCGATGGGCACATACCAGTCACCGGTGAAGCGGTATTTCTGGTACTCCACGAACTTATATTTCTTAGCCGGATCTGTGGCCGTCTCAATCGACTCGTCAAAGAAGGAGTAAGGCGGCGTCAACTGGGCGTATGCCATAATATTCGAACCGCCTGTGGGGAACTGCGCGCTGTTCACAGAGTTTCTGGAGAGCGTTACCCGGAGGTTAATATTATTAGATACCCCATTGCGGTAATTGGGCAGGCTATACTGATCAATATAATAGTTGTGCAGCTGGTAGCGCGTATAATTGATCTGGGCGCCGATCTGGAAATAAGGGTCAGGCCAGTTCAGGCGTTTACTCAGTCCGAGGCTGATACTGGTTGTGCGGAAAGAAGCGGTATCTCCCTGGTCATCCCACTCCCCGGTATAATAGTTATACCCGTTTCTGAACTTACTGTCTGCAAAGCTCACACTCAGGGCATTCTGGTGTTTCCCCCCCAGCCATGGCTCAACGAACTGTACACTGTAAGACCGGTAAGCTTTACCGTTACTCTGGAAATTCAGCGAAAGCATCTGTCCGTCACCGGTGGGCAGTGGATCCCATCCCTTCCCGTTAAATATATTACGGATCGAGAAATTATTAAAAGTTACACCCAGCGTACCGGTAAGTCCGATACCGCCGCCAAAACCAGCGCTCAACTGTAACTGATCTGCGGATTTCTCCACCAGGTTATAGGTAAGTTCCACCGTACCGTCTGCCTGATTAGGCACTGGTTCGGGGACCATTTTCTGCTCATCAAAGAATTTAAGTACACTCAATTCACGAAGGGACATCATGATATCGCTCTTACTGAACTTATCCCCGGGCAGGGTTCTGAGTGCACGACGGATCACATGCTCATTGGTCTTATCATTACCAACAATATTGACCCTTGTCAGGGTGGCTTCCGGGCCCTCCCGCATATTCATGATAAAGTCAATGGTATCATTATACACCGTAGCCTCAATAGGCTCCACCTGGAAGAACAGATAACCGTTATCCAGGTACAGGTTAGAAATACTCAGGGCATCCTGTCCGCCGCCGATACCCAGTTTATCGTTCAGAAGCTCTCTATTATAGATATCGCCTTTACGGATGTCCAGTAATGTATTCAGCAAAGAGTCCGGATAAATGGTGTTACCCACCCATTTGATATTACCAAAGTAATATTTGGCTCCTTCACTTACTTTAATATCAACATTGACATTACCCTTCTTGGTGTAGTAGATGGAATCCTTAACGATCTTGGCATCTCTGTATCCTTTGGAGTTGTAGTAGTCGATCAGCTTCTGTTTATCTTCCTGGTACTTTTTCTCATTAAATTTAGCAGATACCAGCGGATTGATATGCACGTAAGGGCTGATCAGGTTACGGGTCTTGGTATAGGTAAGGTAACCGTGATCGGCCATATAATCACTCCAGCCGTAGTGATAAGGCGTTCCCCAGCTGGTGGTATCAAAGGCTTCCGTGGTAGGATATAAAGTCAGATGCGACATCTCCTTGGTTCCTTTCATCTGCTTTTTAAGCTTCATCCCATCCACGGCAGTGTTGCCGAAAAAGTCAATCTGATTAACTTTTACCTTTGCCCCTTTATTAATATTAAAATAGAGTAATACGGAATTATCAAAAGTAGTGTCCTTCCTTTCAATGATATCAATGGCAACCCGGCGGAACCCTTTCTCTCCGTAATAGGTACGGATCGCGTCCACGGCATTCATTTTCATATTCTCAGTCAGCGCATGACCGGGAGTGATACCGCTTTTTGATTTCAGTTCATCGGCCTGCGTCTTGCTGATCCCCTTAAAATAGAACTTAGTCACACGGGGGCGCTCCGTTACATGAAGCTCCAAAGAGATTTCATTGCCCTGTATCTTGGTCACATAGTAGGTGATATCACTGAAAAAACCCTGGCTCCACAGCCTGTGGATACTTCTGGCGATCTCATCGCCGCCCGGGATCGTAATAAAGGTCCCCGCAGCAATCCCTGAGGTCGCTTTCAATAAATTCGTATCAAAGCTGGAATTTCCGGTAACAGCAAGATCGGCCACTTTATATCTGACCGGTGTGCCTTGATCAAGCATGGACTTCAGATCCGGGTTGGTAGAATAGAGAACCTTTTTGGTGGAATCGCTATTGTCTGCATTAATTTGTGCCTGTATCTGACCGCTTAGTAGGATTAATACCAGCACCCATATCAATTGACTCGATTTTCGCATTAAATTTTAAATTGCTGTTTTAAAGTTTCCTTTGCTTTAATATTTTTTCAATAAAGACCAGTCTTAAACCACCGTCCCTACTTTGTTCTTTTTAAGATTCCAACACTTAAATCCCATGATTAAAAAGTGAACGTACCAACCGCAGACAAGACATGTTTTTAACACCAGCCCTGTCTTTTATAAAATGCTGTCTTAAACCAACTTTCAGACAGTAAATTATATATATAAGCGTGGCAAATTAGCGGTAATAATTAAAAGTCTTTGTTAAAAAGCCCCTTATTTTTCCCGATAACACTGCTCGCACACAACAGCGCTGTCCATCCGCCTCTAAAGACGACCTTCCTGCTGGCTTTTATCCGCCCGGTCCCGGTCTGTTTAATTTTGATTAAACAGGCATGGATAGCAGGTTTCAGCCATTTTTCACTTGCGCTCCTGTCTTACCGAACCGCCTTTCCCGGCCCTGATAGGCATTAATCGCTTCCAAAAAAGCGGCTTTGTTAAAATCCGGCCATTTTACATCTGTAAAATATAATTCCGAATATGCCAGCTGATAAAGCAGAAAATTACTGATCCTGTTTTCGCCGCCGGTACGGATCATGAGTTCCGGATCCGGATAAGCCGCCGTGGTAAGATAACGTGCCAGGGTATCTTTATCAATAGCTGCAGGATTTAACTGACCCGCCACCGCCGCCTCAGCGATCAGCCGGGCGGCCCTGGTCAATTCCCACCGGCTGCTGTAGCTCAGCGCCAGTATCAGGTTGAGGCCGGTATTGCCGGCTGTTTCTTCCAGCGCCTCCTGCATTTCTGCCCTTGCATCCCCCGGTAACATCTCCATGTCACCGATCACATGCAGCCTTACATTGTTTTTGCACAGATCCGGCACTTCTTTTCTGACCGTCTGGATCAATAACTGCATAAGGCCCGTCACCTCTTCTGAAGGTCTGTCCCAGTTCTCTGTGCTGAACGCGTAGAGCGTCAGGTATTCGATCCCCAGTTCCGTCGCTGCCTCTGTGACCGTGCGTACACTTTGAACGCCATGGTAGTGCCCGAACAGCCTGTCTTCGCCTTTTTCCTGGGCCCAGCGACCGTTGCCATCCATAATAATGGCTATATGCCGGGGCAGCCTGGCGGGATCTATCTGATATTGCTGAGACTTATCCATTGATTTTATTAAAAAATAAGGGAGCAAAAGTACAAAAATATTCTGAGCATTGGGCAGCTGCCTTTTGGACTGTTTTTAATAGACCATCGGGCAATTACAGGACCCAAAATTAAATGAAAGGCCTATTTGCAGCGTCAGATACCGGTCGGCGCTGAGACTGTTGCCTCTTTGCCAGCCACGCTGCCTGGGTGAGCCGTCCAGGTTCCTGTCCTGAAGGGCCAGCGCTTTTGCGGCCTGGGCAGCGCCTCCCTTATAATTAGCAGGATCAAAAGCTTCCACCCCCGCATAGGTTGAACTCACATCATCCAGATAATCGGTTCTTGTGAACCGGTAGGTGGCTTCGGCAAAAATATTGAGTTTAGGACTCAGTGCCTGCCGGACCCCGACAGAAAGGGGAAAAATCATGGCAAATGACCCATATTTCTTGCCGTCGTGCGGTGTACTGCTGTTCTGCCCTTCTGTTCCGAGCTTTCTCAGGGAGACTTTTTCCCCCTGATCGGTCTTGGTATAGGGATTCGTATAGATCCCGCCGATACCCAGGCCTACATACGGCGTAAAGCTATGCCCCCTGGTGCCTGGTGCGTAGCGGAAAAAATTAAAACTGCCTGTTAAGGTAAGCTCCAGGACATTGTTGGTAAAATCCAGCCCCCGGTTATGATAGGCGGCTGATTTATTATCTGCGTCGCTGGCCGCCAGGTGAATATAACCGGCACTTAGCCTGGCGCCGATATAATTGCCAAAATAACGCTGGTAGAACAGGCCTGCACTGTAGTTTACAGGGTTTAAGCGTCCCTCAGGATTCAGGTCCCCAAAATAGTGGGAAGATCCCAGACCAACTCCTATTTCTGCCTGCGGCTGATAGGCTGCATATTGTGCATGGGCACTTAAAAGGCAGCCGCTCAACAGTAAGGCTGACAGGATATATTTAATTCGCTTTAGACACGTAAGGTGACGGCTCATGTTAGTTTCTTTTATCAAATCCCCAGGATAGTTTACTGCGCAAGGTCGACAAAAAACTGTTTTCCTTGAAACGGATTAATTTTATGGTAAAACTCTCCTTGCGGATGGCCAGCTGAACGCTGTTGTCCACCACTTCTCTTCTGGCATCCAGCGTGCAGAGATAATCCTCAGCCCGGCTTTCTACTTCAAAAGAAATGACATGGTTATCGGGAACAATAATCGGCCGGGTATTAAGATGATGCGGGGCGATCGGCGTGATCACAAGGCTGGAAGAGTCCGGAAATATGATCGGTCCGTTACAGCTCATGGAATACCCCGTAGATCCCGTGGCCGTGGCCACGATCAGCCCGTCTGCATAATAGGAATTGATAAACTCTCCGTTCAGATACGTCCTCACAACGATCATGGGTGCCGCGTCTCTTTTGGTAATGGTAAAGTCGTTGAGCGCAAATGGCGTATCGCCAAATAACGGGATGGCGGCATCCAGATGTATCAGCGTCCTTGAATCAATAATATAATTTTGATTGATCAGCTCTCCCAGCACATTAGAGAATTCTTCCCTGCTGGCGCCGGTCAGAAAGCCCAGCCGGCCGAAATTCACGCCTAAGATCGGAATATTCTTATCTCCTACCAGGGTGACCGTATCCAGGATAGTGCCATCTCCGCCCAGACTGATCAGACAATCAATATCACTGTGCAGGCTGCGGCCGTCCTCAAATACGCCGATACTGGTAAAACGCTGCCGGACGTCCTCAAACTGATCCAGCAAGCCTTTATACATGACCACGCCAATGCCTTTAAGGGTCAGTTCCTCTAATAAAGAATGGATATCATGGTTATATTCAGTGGGTAAAATTCTTGCGTATATAGCGACTTGCATAGACGAATTAATTGGTCTTACTGCAAATGTAGGTAATTATACCGGTCTACATACGCGCATAACCGGTTTTAAAAGGCATGTTGAAACCGATTCCGATCATGCTTTTTACCTGCAGCCCCGGACTGTCCCCACTCGTGCCGAATAACCGCACATCATCATCATAGATCAGGTCCAGGCTATAAGAAGCAGAAAGAAATCTATTGATCTTAAAGCTTAAGTTGTTACTCATATCCAGGTCCACATTCTGTGGATTTTCGGAATAGTCAGAGAACAGGTTCATATTTGATTTAAAATCCACGTTCTTCATCAGGGTCTTCTGGTAATTAATGGTCGCGAAAGCACCCGGTGCAAAATGATACCGGTGCCCCGGATCCAGACCATATAATCCTAACCTGGCCAGCTTTCTATTCAGAATAACCGTCAGCCTGGTAGTTAAAGGAGAGGCAAATATGGATAGCTCCGGCTTGGGTTTATAATCCAGACCTAATGAGATTACCGCATAGGCCGGAGACATAAAAGAGGACACCAGCGAAGAACTGTCTTTGGAATAATACTGGCGGCCATCGAAGAACTGTGAACGGCCGTTGAGCAGAAAAGAAGCATTGATCTTCCCTGCACTGTCTAATTTAATCCCGTATTTGGTCGTACCTGCGATCCGGTCATCGTTTTTACGCCCACCGGTGGAAGTGGTCTGCACATAACCGAAATTAAAATCTACGTTGGTATCCCAGGAATGCTTGCCTTTGCGGTGGTATAAAAACGCATTGACATAGGTGGTAAGCGCCATGGAAAAATCCTCTCCACCGGCCGCCCAGTTTTTAAGCGAACTCTGTGATAAATGCAGGTTCCCGTTTCCACCGTACTTCCACTTCCAGGGAATGGTATCCGTCTGGCCTTTCTTTACCGTTACAAAGATCTCTGAGGGCAGGGAGCGGACCGGAATATCGCTCTGTGCGTGCACAGACGAGACAATGCCGGTCAAGGCCAGTAATATATAGATATGCTGCTTTATTTTTGTTCTCAATTAAATTTCGAATTTTAGGGGTGCTGCAACAGGTACATCACCCATTACCAGCGCTCAAATAGCTACCTAACTTAAATGAACCCGATATCAAATAGTAACAAAGGCCTCCTTACAGCGACGCTGCGGTAGTTGCAGCCCGCTTCACCTTAACTTCTCACATTCGATACGCCGGGCGGCTGATAGTTTAAACAGCTCCCTTCCATGATCAAATTAAATTTTATCACAATCCCTTATTACTTTCTGAGGTTTTAATCAATTGTCACTCAGATCACCAACCGTTATTGGGTCCAAAAATAAAAGACTCTTCTAATTTTCAGCCTTTACAAAAGCCAAAATTTTACAAAATATCTGCCATTATGGCATTTGCTGTTTTTTTAATTACTTTTGCAGGATAAATTAAGGTGAATGGAGACTTTGAAACTGCAAAATAAAGAAATTAATGAACTTCGACAAGGAGAACCCTATAGTCCCCTGGCCGGAGAAGATCAATATAACAAAAAATTCTATATAGAAAGCTATGGCTGTCAGATGAATTTTAGCGACAGCGAGATCGTTGCCTCTATTTTAAATAAAGAAGGTTTCGGGGCGACCCGCAATGCAGAGGAGGCAGACCTGATTTTTGTCAATACCTGCTCCATCCGGGAGAAGGCAGAGCAGACGGTCCGCAAAAGGCTTACGGAGTTTAAAAAATACAAGGCAAACCGCCCCGGGGCGCTTGTGGGCGTGCTGGGCTGTATGGCCGAAAGGCTGAAGGCCAAATTCCTGGATGAAGAAAAGCTGGTCGACCTGGTTGTGGGACCAGATGCCTACCGCAGCCTGCCGGGACTGGTGGAGGAAGCACAGACCGGCCAGAAGGCCATCAATGTACTGCTGAGCCGGGATGAAACCTATGCAGACATTTCTCCTGTCCGTTTAAACAGTAACGGTGTTACCGCCTTTATCTCTATTATGAGGGGCTGTAATAATATGTGTACTTTCTGTGTCGTGCCCTTTACCAGGGGCCGGGAAAGAAGCAGAGAGCCACAATCCATCGTAGCAGAAGCAGAAGATCTTTTTAGCCGCGGCTTTAAAGAGGTAACGCTGCTTGGCCAGAACGTAGACAGCTATAATTTTATCCAGGAAGATACAAATGAGGTCATCACTTTTGCCCGTCTGTTAGAGAGGGTGGCAAAGGTCAACCCTCAGTTGCGTGTGCGTTTCAGCACCTCCCATCCAAAAGATATTACCGAAGAGGTGCTGCTGACCATGGCTAAATACGAAAATATCTGTAATTATATCCATCTGCCAGTCCAGAGCGGCAGTTCCAGAGTACTGCAGCTGATGAACCGCACCTATACCCGGGAGTGGTATATGGCTAAGGTGGATCAGATCAACCGGATTTTACCGGACTGTGGCATCAGCAGTGATATGATCGCCGGCTTCTGCACAGAGACCGAAGAGGATCATCAGCAAACCTTATCTATTATGCGGTATAGTAAATACGACTATGCCTATATGTTCTATTACAGTGAGCGCCCCGGTACACTGGCAGCGCGCCGGTACACAGACGATGTTCCCCTGGAAACCAAGAAGCGTCGTCTGCAGGAAATCGTTGACCTTCAGTATGAACTCTCCTTTGATAGTAATCGAAAGGATGTGGGTAAGACCTTTAAGGTCCTGATCGAAGGCGAAAGCAAAAAAAGCAGCACCGAGTGGATGGGCAGAAATTCTCAGAATAAAGTCATCATATTCCCCAAAGGTGAACATGGGTTACAGAAGGGAGATTACGCCTGGGTGAAGGTAGACGCGTGCAATAAGGCGACGCTCAAAGGACAGGTTACCAGCCGGCCTGTCTGAGCCATCCGCATCCAGACCGGATTTTATATCACCTGAAGCGATCACAATTACAAAACCGGAAACATCTAACGCATGGATTTACAAACTGTCAAAAACAGATTCAATATAATCGGTAATTCGGCGGGGCTGAACTATGCCCTGAATGTTGCCGTACAGGTAGCAGCCACGGACCTGAGTGTACTTATCGTAGGAGAAAGCGGTGTCGGCAAGGAAGTGTTCTCTCAGATCATCCATGCGCTGTCTTCCAGAAAACATAATAAATTCATCGCCGTCAACTGCGGGGCGATCCCGGAAGGAACAATTGACAGTGAGCTTTTCGGTCACGAAAAGGGCGCCTTCACTGGTGCGGTCGACAGCCGTAAAGGATATTTTGAGACCGTTAACGGCGGCACGATTTTTCTGGACGAGATCGGTGAGATGCCCATCGGCACACAGGCCAGACTGCTAAGGGTGCTGGAGACCGGAGAGTACATCAGGGTTGGCTCTTCTAAGGTGCAAAAAACAGATGTACGGGTCATCGCGGCCACCAACAGGGATCTTTATGAATTTACCCAAAACGGAAAATTCAGAGAGGATTTATATTACCGGTTGAGTACCGTACCCATTCGTGTACCGGCACTAAAGGACAGAAAGGACGATATAAGCCTGTTATTCAGAAAGTTTGTGGTGGACTTTGCCGAGAAATACCGCAAACCACCTTTACAGTTAGCGCCTCAGGCGATGCAGATGCTGGTGGATTATCCCTGGCCAGGCAACGTCAGGGAATTAAAAAATATAGCAGAGCAGATCTCTGTGCTAAGCAAATCCAGTGTGATCGCTACTGAAGAAATGCAGCAGTTCATCCCGGAATATCATAATAACCGCCTGCCCGTTTTAGCGCCTCAGAACAACCAGAGCTCCGGCAGTGAGTTTATGAACGAGCGTGAAATACTCTACAAGCTTTTCTTCGATATGAAAAAAGATGTAGGAGAACTGAAAAAAATGTTTGGAGAGATCCTCCAGAATCCGGCAATCGCGGGCTCCCTGAATGATTATACCAAAGAAAAACTCTATCAGTCCATTAATGAACACGAGGCTTCTACCCAGGGTATAAAACCCTACTATACCAATACTGCCTTACCGCACAGCTTCCATGAGGAACAGCCGCAGAGTCACCCGGCAGCGCCTGGCGCGCCTGCTCATCAGAACCAGCCTGTGATCCTGCAGCACGGCCGGGACAGCGATGATATCCAGAGTCATGAAGAAGTAGAAGAGACACTCAATATTATGGATAAGGAAAAAGAACTGATCACCAAGGCACTAAAAAAACATCGGGGTAAAAGAAAAGACGCCGCCTACGATCTGGGCATCAGTGAAAGGACGCTTTACAGAAAATTAAAAGAATACCATATCGACGGCTAAAGAGGGGAAGTTGTAAACTGCAGCGGTTCTCAAACTGAGCGGGGGTGTTAACTGCACCTGCCGTTAAATTCAGCGGTTGCCTGTTTCTGATGCGGGTGTTCACGGCCGGTTGATAAATAAAGCGTCCACCTCAGGCCGGATAAGGATTAGTGCTATAATCGAAAACATTTGACTTTCATGAACAGACACTCCGGAACCATTACGCTTTTATTGCTGCTTATCCTGGCACTGTACGGCGGCGGATGTCACAAACATACAGATAATCCACAGCCGGCACCGCCAGATCCGGGTCCGCCAGTAGATACAGGCACTCATTCCAGTGACACGCTCCCCTTTGCGGTATATCTGGGCGGTTACATATATGAGCAGAACGGCGATCAGGTGGGCGCATACTGGATCAATGATTCTATCGTAAAGATGCCTGAGATCGGTATTGTCACCTCCATACAAACCTCGGGCAAAAACATTTACCTCTCCTGCTATGGCCATAGCGAAGACCTTCCTTTTTATTATAAGAACGGCCGGCAGGTCCGTATTCCGAATGCCAGAATTATTGGAGATATTTGTGTTGTCGGCGATGATGTTTATGCAACCGGCGTAGATTCCTCTTATATCAACAGGTACTGGAAAAACGATACGATGTATACGCTCGAAGGTCTGGACGGGCACCAGGGATACGCCACGCATGATAAGATATACGTAATCGGAGCAGATGTTTATGTGACCGGCAGCCTGCATTCTACGGGCGCAATCTGGAAAAATGGCAAAGTCACGCTATACCCCTCCACCGGCGGCATTGCTTCTATGGCGATTATTGGTAACGATTTATATGCAGGTGGATTTATGTACATCAGCTCTGTCTGTTATTTCAAAAACGGACAGCAAATTGATATTGATCCCACCGGACTTAGTGCAGGCAATTATATCATCCCTACTCCAGAAGGCATTGCGGTGGTATGTGAGAACGGCAATGGCGCTAGTTTCTTATATCAGGATGGCCAGGCTTATCCGCTGGATATAGAAGGACTGTCCACTTACACCGCCTCCAGTGACAACAGTTATATTGCGGGAACCAGTTATAAAACGGGTAAGGTGATGGTCTGGAAAAACGGTATCATCACAGAAAAACCCTACAGTGGCCGTATCTTTTGCGTATATGCGCATTAAGTAACATCTCAATGCGCCGGTTTTCAAAACAGCAGCGGAAACTATTAAAATATCAGTGACCGCTGCCCTGCAAAATCGAGTCGGAAGGTAGCGATTAGTTCGCTACCTGTCCGCTCACACCACCGTACGTACGGTTCCGTATACGGCGGTTCCATTAATTAATTGTTTGAAGCGCATATACTGGGCTTTAAAAT
>Ga0164243_10001752_pt1 | contig 36376 bp, 29 predicted proteins | sample OricompcompostOP_FD_108781 | JGI IMG/M metagenome (GOLD analysis project Ga0164243, IMG submission 108781) | Organic Plus compost microbial communities from Emeryville, California, USA - Original compost - Organic plus compost (OP) | ecosystem: Engineered > Solid waste > Mixed feedstock >...
CTTCATTGATAATGGCTAGTTTCTCCGCAGCCGAGAAACTCCTTCTTGACTTTGACATAGTTCCTAAATTTACTGACTTAATTGTTTTTACAATCTTGTCCAGTCATTTAGGGGGTCAGTACACTGACTAATGTCCGCTTCCTGAATTTGTAGCTTTCATTTTACATTCGGATGACAGATTCTGGGCCAAGCATGTGTAGCATGTGAATAGTAACAAAAGCAAATTCAGTTTTGGCTTAGTTATTATTTGCACCGGACTAAAATTTCGTTGGCGAATTTTGTAATAGTATTCATGAGGTGCCGGCTCAATATATTGACAAAGCTATTAATAGGGACTATTCCAAAAAGTAGCAATTAATATTCGCGCAGTTTTTGATGATATTCGCGTCATTTTGGATGAAATTCGTGCAATGACTTACAGAAAAATAGCATAATCTATACGTTTGAAATACCAACAAACCAGATGATCGACCGCTACTGTCCGATTGAAAAAAACTATTTCCGGAACACAAGCAACACAGGAAGGGAGCCTGAATTTATACCTGCTGTCAATTAAAATTTAGGCAGAAAGGAGTCGCCGGAAAGCTGGCCCTGTTTTGGTTGAGCCGGAGATGACGGATATACCTGTGTGTGGAATTTATATTAACTCAGGTTTACTTCCCGCTGTTGTTGTATTGAAACTCAGATTGGCAAGGGGCTCTTTTTTGGTCAAGATTGAGTGTTTACCGTTACTCATGATATAATTCGTAAATATGTAAATGTTCCAGGTTCTAAGATAGCAAAAGTGTATACCTACATTCACACCGTGGCGTTATCCCGAACAACATTCTTCCTAAGCATTGTGCTCCTGGTAGTCATTCCTTCAATTGCCCATAAACTCCTCATACTTCCGGCAGGAACGGAAATAAGATTTCCCAAAAGAATCGTAGTAATCTATATAACGGGTTAATGCTATGATAAGATGTACATCCCTGGCCCCATGAGTTCCCAAACTGTCCTTTTACCTGATTAGCTTATATACTTATGATTCTTCTTTATTTTCCACCTCCAAATAACAATTGGTATCCAGGAAATAAATTTGGCCATCTTCCCTATTCAGAAAACTGACCTTGAAAGAAGTAGCTGTACAAGTCTCACATAACCGGTAATAAGTTTGGGTTAAGTCATTTCTGGTCAACACAAATCGCCGACCTTTTTCTCTTTTTAGGTTAATCTTATTGTCTACGTCTGCAGCATATTCCTGGTATTGATTTAAAGATATAGTTGGTATTCGCTTAGACTCAATGTTTTTATGCACCCGATCAAATTCATCATCAGACACCATGCATATATCTTCTCCTCTTCTGAACCGAAATTTATAAGGGTTGCATTCCCTGAAAAGTGCGGAGGCCTTTCCGGCGTGTCTCCGGTGCCTGGTCGTCGTTTATTATCAAATCATTCTTGTCATCAACCACATGCCCTGTAATTCCCCACATCACTCACTTTCGCATTATCATGGAGCTTCAACAAATCCACCCTCAAAACGCCTGAACCTTTTAACTGATTTTGTGCAAATAACCCATTAAAACAAGTCTGTTCATTGTAGCAATTCAACTTTAGGCAGACTAAAGATAAACACAGGTGTTTAGAAGGACAATAGCATGACCCAATAGCATTACCCCTGGTCCTCAATCAACCCCACAAGAACACTATCGCTATTACCACTATACGACACCCCTGTAAAGCGTCCGTACCTGGTGTAACTATCAAGAGATTCCAGGTCCATTAACTGTATATTGTTTGAGTTGATCGTGTCCTTTATTATTTTCCTCATCTTGTTGGGCAGCACCCGCTCCAGGATCCGCTTCACTATATTATCCAGTATAAATCCAACAACAACACCTTTACCACCTGCAAATGCCAGCCACTTTGAAAACAACTGTATGGTTACTTCCACCTTTCCCATCTGCAATTGCTCCACCTGGCAATCCATGGACAATTTACCGTTTGGCGACAGCACAAAACTCACGAATACACTAAGCGTAGAGGTATCGCCCTTAAACCTGGCATTGGCCAGGTCCATTCTTCCCACACAGGGCACATCAACAGTTACATTGGCATTCCCTTGAGTGGTGAATTCCAGGTCAATGAGCACACCATACCTGCCGGGCACAATGGTCAGCCCAATGTATTTGCAGGCTGCAAGCACCGTTACATCATACCCGATAAAACTGTCGTGGGTTTCTGAAATTGTTATCGCCGGCGCCACAGTAGAAAACCGCTGTTCCAGGACGGGTTTGGGCAGGTAAATGGATGCGAACCCATCCAGTGCATACGCCAGGTGACTGACCGTTGCAGGAACGCCACCGGTATTGATTGGCCATGCATACATGCTTGTTCCTGCCTGCATTTGCCCGGCTGAAACCACCAGGTCGGGAACAGCATCCCGCTGAGGACAGCCATTGTCTTCCTTAATAGAGATGCCATCCGAAGGAATTACGATCAGGCTGTTGTCCTTTGTTACCAGTTCCCATGACCCTTTCAGCTCAAAGGCAGTAAACAATTGCAGCAGATCAATATTGCTGATTGTAGCAAATAAGGATAGCACCAGTCGCCGCTGCATCATATAAGCCAGACCGCCTTCCACTCTTTGCACCGCTTCTTCGGGAATTCCTGACTCGGCAATTGCCTCAGCCCTGTTGGCGCTATTGATCACCGTGGGCTTCACTTCAAATTCCGGAGCGCCGATTACCAATGCCGGGGGCTTTACAGCTATCTTGCTGTAGAAGCCATCTATGTCGAGTTCAACCGTGCTGAACTCCCGCGCCGGGTCCCGGGAATCGTGTATAGCGATCGAAGCATGCAACGGAGTAGTGATGATGACATAAATCTCTCCATTCTTTTCCTGCAATTCCAGGTCAGGTTCCGAAGGATGGGTGGGATGGTTGGTGGTAAACGCTGCGAATTTCGCCGATAGGTCCGGATAGCCTTCAATGGGAACACTTTTACTGAGCAGGATATCTTTAGCTTTCCTGAAATTATTTAACATAAATCCTTTGAATGCGCCAAAGGAGAAAACCAATGCAGGTTTTTGACCGCAGATAGCCTCTACGGTAGCGTGGAGCGGCTTTGCCATATTTGATAAATTGATTCTAAAAAAAAATTTGCTGGTCCGGTGGTTAGTTAGTGTAAGATGGACCAAATTGCTGGAAGGAAAAACGGGAAAAACACTGTTTCCTGGATTGAAGTTTTTTTGGGGTGGCGGATACCCCTGGCTATTCTTTTTCCGCAGCATCCCTTAGCGGACATTCGCCCAATTGGCTGGTGTGCGGCAGCACCACTTCCCGGTTAGCTGCACAATTTTTCATAGCAGTATGATTGCCTAAAAACTAATTTTCCTGTTGCGCGCAATTACTTCCCAGGTTGTATCTATCTTACCTCCGGTAACACACACCGCATGATCGTATAAGGCCACCGTTGGACAGACATGGTATGGCACTGCATACAACAGGTCGCCGGGAGCAAGACCATGGTCGGGCCCGGCATCAATCACCATATGTTCTTCACTGTGTGAAACGGGCTTTGCATTGGGAGCGTTCAGGAAATAAACACGATGCTGCAAATCATTTTCCGAAGCAATGGATTTGTGGCCAAGATCAATGCAGACTTTATTTTCGGCAGGCAGCGAAACCACCCTGGTAAGGACAAGCACCGCGAATAAGAATGGCATATCGGGCAGATGGTCTGTGTACCCTTTATCCCAAAAGATAAAAGTACCCGGACTTACCTCCACTTGTTTCCTTTGCGCATGAAAGGGAAAGGTTGGTGAGCCGCCAGCCACGAGGAGCGGGAATTCATAGCCCTTTCGCAGCAGGGATTCCCGCATGTGCTCCACTGCGCTGAAGCATGACTCACAATGTTTTTTGCGCTTGTCCACCTCCGGGTCTTCAATATGCCCGTCGTACGCATGAAGCCCCGACAGTTTCAGTGGCGGCATTGCAGCAATCGCGTCATATAAAGCAAGCGCCGCTTCGCCCGGAACAATGCCGGTTCTGTTCATGCCTACGTTGAGATCGAGGTAAACATGCAAAGTGATCTTTGCTTCAGCAGCTTTTTGAGCAAACAAATGCGCGGAAGCACTATTATCAACCAAACAGGCAAATTTCGTTCGCGGAAAATTTTTAACCAGCGCAATGAATCGTTGCAATTTTATTTCCGTTGGCTGATACGCCAGCAGCACATCCCGTGCGCCACAGGCAGCCAGCATTTCCGCTTCGGCAATGGTAGCGCATTTAAATTTTGTTATTCCCTGCGCCATCATCAGCTGCACCACTTCCCTGATCTTGGAGGTTTTTACGTGCGGACGCAGTTGCGACGCATCCTTTACGATTCTTTTCAACAGGGAAATATTCTGCACTACCCTATCGGAATAGATAATCAGTGCGGGAGAATCCACTTCTTTAACCTGCTCAAATTCGTACCAGTGTAGTTGCTTCATGCGGACTGATATGCGGAGAATGATACTACTCTTTGCGTTGCCGATCCCAATCCTTCAATGCCCGATTCAACAATATCACCTTCTTTCAGGTATTGTGGCGGCGTAAGTCCCAGGCCAACGCCATGAGGCGTGCCGGTAGTGATGATATCACCGGGCAGCAGCGTCATAAACTGGCTGATATAATGAATCAAAAACGATACTTTAAATATCATCTGGCCGGTGGAACTGTTTTGCATCATTGTACCGTTCACCTTTAACCACAGGTTCAGATTGTCTATATCACCCAACTCATCCGGCGTCACCAGCCAGGGTCCCAGCGGCGCAAAGGTATCACAGCTCTTTCCCTTCACCCACTGACCGCCCCTTTCCAACTGAAAGGCGCGTTCGCTATAATCGTTGTGTAACATATATCCGGCCACATGGTCCAGGGCATTCCCTTCATGCACATAGGTGGCCTGTTTGCCTATTACTACTGCCAGTTCTACCTCCCAGTCTACTTTGGTACTGTTTTTAGGCAACACGAGATTATCATTGGGCCCGCAAACTGCCGTAGGTGATTTAAAGAAAAGAATAGGCTCCTGCGGAATGGGTGCATTGGTTTCAATAGCATGGTCCCTGTAGTTGAGTCCTACACAAATGATCTTACCCGGCCTCTTAACGGGAGGACCCAACCGCACATCTTCAGGCACCAGGGTGAGTTTGCCGGGATTGTCACGGACAAAACGCTGCAATTGCGCCAACCCATCACTGGCAAAAAACTGTTCGTCATAATCCTGGTTAAAAGCAGAAACATCAAAACGGCTATTGTTCATGATGATACCGGGCCGTTCTTCTCCCTTTTTACCAAATCTGAAAAGCTTCATAGTATTTTTATTTCGCTGAATTACCAATCAGGCGTTTGATCAATTCGAGTTGTTTGATTCTGACTTTTTCCTCGGCATTTTCTTCCAGCTTGCTGGTACGGCTGCGCCATGTCTCGTATCCGCCAACTTTAAATTCATGAGCGGGAGGAAGATAGCCGCAGTTGCCATTGGCAAGACCAATGGTAAAATATTTTTCAGTTGCAACGTTGGCTTTTAACCATAATCCCGTTTCTGCAAAAATTTCTCCCCCCAAAGCGCCAATAACGCCGTCGCCTATACGCACTGCCTGCACCGGGAATGGCAGGGTATCCGGCAGTTCATGGAGCAACACCTGCTCACGGGCATAAATACTTCTTAAACCCTCATCATCTATTTGAAGATTTTCATAATTACTGTTAGCGATAATTGCCTTTGCGGCCTCCAGTTCTGCTGCTGAAGCTTTGCGAACGGCCAGCGGCAGTTCTTCATATTGCACCTCCAGTGACGGGGATGCTTCCCATTGTATATCCCGGAGAGATTGCGCTACTTTTTCCGCTATGTCGTTGCCAATAAAAGCGCTTTTCTCAAATTTGCCGGTTGGATAGTTACCATCGCCTTTGAAATCCCAGATGTTTACGTCACCACTGGTGCCGTTGCTCATGATGCCCGTAAAATCGTTGCCTGCATGCAGGCGCTTACGGATGGCTTCCGCAAAAACGCCAAAATAATCAGCGGTTATGGTGCCATTATCCCAATCGCCTACGTAATGCAAAGAGTAATTGTTCTTCTCGTGATCCTTTGTTTTGCAATAGAAATATGAATATCGTTTCCCCACTGGCCCTGTTGACCAGTTCACATTTAATATCCAGCCCCAGGTCGTCCTGGTCCTCGAGGTTTTGCATTCTCCAGTATATATCAGGGAGCGTATTTTCCAGGCTTAGAATAACTCTTTCCAGTATGTTAATGGCTTTTTTGGGGACTTTCTTTTGCTCAAAAGAATATTTCCGCCTGGGGCTTTTAGATATCATCATAAAAATGGTGTCGCCTATAAAATCAGGTAGTTGATTTGAAATTTACGGAATTGTTCATGAGCCGATTGGGGTAGCTTTTGTAAAATTTACGCTGTATATTCATAGTATGTGAGTAATGTATTGGGTTATAGTGAATTTTAAGCCATTTCTGGTTTTATGTATTGTTGTAATACCGCAACAATGTCTTTATTTAAAACGTTCAGTGAAATCAAAAATAAAAGTAATTCCCCATCACCTATATCCATATGTGTTGCAAGATTGTTCAAAAATAAATTAACTGTTGAAGCTGCCTTATGAGCCTTACCAGTTTTATTACTGATAGAAATTTCCAGGAACTTAGAGATAAGTTTAAAGCCGTTTTTCCAAGGCCAACTTTTCCGGCAAATTGTGAACCTGTTGCGCCGCCACTCTCTAACAATTATGCTATAATTGGTTGTGCCTTCGATTATCTTGTGAGGTTTATCCTTCAGCAGCGCCATTCAAGCAAAATAAAAACCTGCAACCATTGGGTAGCTGACTTAGCTGTCGCCAGAATTAAGAAGTTTGCCATTTTAGGAAAAACGAAGAATAATTTAGTGGGTTTTCGAAGGGATATTCCTAAAAATAGGAAGGCTTTTTTGGAGATGCTTGAAAAAAAACATAGCGATGCAAAAATAAATTACCAGACTTTTTTGTCAACCGGATTTATTACTGATGATCTGGTCCGGTCTGCATTGTTTCTTGCTCGTTTGGATGTATATGTCCGGTCTGGTATGGTAGATCCAAACCTTGGTAATGAGGCAGAACCTGATATAGCAGATTTGAAGAACCTGATTACACTATTTGAAAAAAATAATTTTGAAATTCGTAAGACGTGTTGGCTTAATCCAACTTTTGGCGAAGGTTCCCTGCTGGTAGGAGGTGCAGATGCGGACATAATAATAGATGACACCCTACTCGAGATTAAAGTGACCAAAGAACTGAAACTTCACCGCAATCACCTCAATCAATTAATTGGCTATTATATACTTTCGCTTATAGGGGGCGTTGATACCGATCCTAATCAGAAACCAATAAAAAACATTGGCGTTTATTTTGCAAGACACGGACTGCTTTGGAAAATACCTGTTTTAAGTTTGGCTGATAAGAAGACAATTATCGAATTTAAAGATTGGTTTGTGGTTTATGCAAATAAAAATATTTGGGAGCCTCTTGACGATTTAGTACAGAGCGCAATTACAAAAGCAGCAAAAAAATCTGCTCCTTTAAGAAAGAAAAAGGTGGCGCCACTCAAAAAAAAGAAATCTAAAACGCGCGTTCAAAAAAACAAGAAAACCTAATCTACGGCCGTACGTGGTCAAAGATCTAAGTTTCCCTGTACATTTCGCGCACCGGGTGGGCTGTTGCTCCGATTCAAATTCTACCCAAATTGTCCCCGCTATTTGCCCTCAGTTTTGGAATTTGCCCGAAATAACTTGGAGCCTCGGGAAAACTGAAATAACAGATGCAACGGATGGGGTCCAAGACGAACTTATATAACATACGGAGAGGGCATCTGTTATTGTACGATTAAAAACACATTGCAGTGAAAGCCTGGGGATGATATCTGCCACGTCCAATGTGAATTTCGATGTAAAGATCAATGCTTCAATCGTTGATGTAATTTTGGATGCAATCGCGGATAAAGAAGCATTTTTGGTTGTTGTCGGCATCAAGTGGCAAAGTAAGATAAAGGAGGTGATCATGGGAAGTACCACCAGGAAGCTTATGGAAAAATCGACCTGCCCTGTTTTGGCTGTTCCCGAAACGGTCTCATAGCTATTATTTTGTCACACACACTTTGGCAATACCTGTAATAAGGTCATATGAGATTACCGAGGCCGACTATATTTACTATTTAATCAATGGAGATAATTCGACGTTTGGTAAAATTATCAGATTAAAGGAAATCACAGATCTTGATTTTACTTTTTCATACGCGTTAAGCGGGAAATAAGCTCATCAAATCGCTCGCATTGCTATGATAGGTAACAAATTCTTGTGACTCGATGTTCTTTGACGAAAACAATTCTGAAAGCCGGCTCGAATTCGGCCAAATCAAGGGCTGCCGCTAGTAGGTTATCTAATCAATGTCTCTAAGTAAATTTGGTACCTCAATGGCCGAATGTACCGGATACCGGAACCGTGCAAACATCAGTCCTCGCGTTTCTCTAGTTTTTTGGGAGAATCATGCTAAGAAACTACATTGGCCAAAAAGACTGGCCAACAGTGTTCAGGATGAAGCATAAGCAATAAACTTTTTGAGTAACCGTCTAAAATGAATAGGTTATATTATGTAGCTATTACGATTGTATTGGCGGCTTATCAAAAGTAAATTTAAGATTCTGTTCTTCTCGTCTGGGTTGGGTTCCAGCAAAATCAACTATTTCTTGGCTGGGAGTACCTTGTTTTAAATCCCAATATGGCGGTACGTATATAATTTGCCCTTTACCTCCTGCTTCAAACATAAACCGATCCATGGAGGCCCCCTTTTCGTTTGCAGTGTTTTGATTTCAATTGATATGGAAAACTGCGCGAAATTCGCGCTGGTGGCGGGTTTTAATGAAAAAAGACGCAGCCTCCCTGCGCCTCTCGTGATCCGGATTGGATTCGAACCAATGACCTACTGCTTAGAAGGCAGTTGCTCTATCCAGCTGAGCTACCGGACCAATTACTATGCACCCATCACCTACTCCTCAACAAACAGCGGCAAATATACACTATCACCCCAATACCTTAAAAATCCAATCCCCATTTTTTACCCCTTTCTCCACATCCCCTGCCAACCTCCCACCACCCGGTATTTTTTAATAGATTGCGGCCCAAACTGCATTTACGCCCATGGACGTTAAAATAGAAGCCTCCTGGAAGGAAATCCTCAAAGAAGAGTTTACCAAACCCTACTTCCTGGAGATCGTCAACTTTTTACGTACAGAAAAAATGGCCGGTAAAACCATCTACCCGCCCGGCTCGCTAATCTTCAATGCGTTTGATACTACGCCGTTTGATAAAGTAAAGATCGTGCTGCTGGGACAAGACCCGTATCACGGACCGCGACAGGCGCACGGATTGTCCTTTTCGGTACAAAATGGTATTACGCCGCCGCCTTCGCTCGTCAATATTTTTAAAGAACTCCATGCCGATACCGGTACGCCCATTCCCGCTCACGGCAATCTTACCAAATGGGCAGAACAGGGCGTGTTGCTGCTCAATGCTTCGCTTACCGTTCGCGCCAATGAACCCATGAGCCATGCCAAGATCGGCTGGGCAGCGTTCACCCACGCAGTCATCAAAAAAGTATCGGCACAAAAAGAACATGTGGTGTTCCTGCTCTGGGGAAAATTTGCGCAGGAAAAACAGGAGCTGATAGATGCCACCAAACACCTGGTGCTGAAAGCAGCGCACCCTTCCCCCTACTCTGCCAACTACGGTTTCTTTGGCTGCCGGCACTTTTCAAAAGCGAATGAGTACCTTGTGCAGCACGGAAAATATCCGGTTGACTGGTCGCTGTAAATGATAAAAGCCCGGAAGTAATGATTGCCGGAAATGCGATCCCACATTAGTTGTCTTGTATTATGAAAACCCTCCAATCCATATTCGCCCGCCTCTTCGCCCTCTGGGCTGCTGTCGTGTTTGTAGCCACCATGCTGGTCTTCTTCATACCCTTCCTCCTCTTCAGCTATTTCGCCAAAGAACCAGCCAAAACGCGCAATTTCGTTTACCTGTCAAGGATATGGATGGGCATTTTCCTGCCGCTGATCGGTTGCCCGCTTTCTATCCGGGGCCGCAGCCATTTTGCAAAAGGCGAGACCTACATCGTAGTATGCAACCACAATTCCTTTATGGATGTGCCCGTTTCCTTCCCCTTCATTCCCGGCGGTAATAAAACCATTGCCAAAATTGAAATGGCCCGCATCCCGCTCTTCGGTATGATTTATCGCACCGGCAGCATTTTGGTTGACCGCAAAAGCGAAAGCAGTCGCAAGGAAAGTTATACCGCTATGAAAAAAGTGCTGGAAATGGGCTTGCATATGTGCATCTACCCCGAAGGCACGCGCAATAAGACCGATCAACCGCTCAAATCCTTTCACGACGGCGCTTTCCGCCTGTCGCTCGATACCGGCAAAGCCATTCTGCCCGCAGTTATTTTTCATACCAAAAAAGTATTGCCGGCAGATAAAACCTTTTACCTCCTGCCGCATCCCTTAAAGATGCATTTCCTGGCGCCCATTCCGCCGCAAAAAGATGATACCGTAGAGACGTTGAAAGCAAGAGTGTGGAAGGTGATGAAAGAGTATTATAGCGCGGACGCAGAAAGGGGGCTAAAAGGCCGGTAGGCGCCTACATGCCATAAAAATATCTCGTCCGGTTTATCCTCAAATCCCGCAATATCCCGCTCTTCGGACTGATCGTAATATTGAACGAACGGTACAGCGACACGGGGGTAACGTTCACGGATAACTGCCAGCAGTGCATTTCGCGACTGATAAACATGGTGAAGCTTTGCAGCTGAGAACCGGTAACGTCATAATAACCATTAAAACCCACTTTCCAGCGCGGGGTCAGGTTGAAGTCGCCATTCCAGTTGAAGCTGGCATTGGTGCGCGTTTCAAAGCCGCGGTAGTCGGAACGGAATTGCCGCGAAAAGTTCAGCGAAAAAGAAAAGCTCAGCGACCAGGGAATATTGAAGTCGGCAAATTCACCGGGATTTTGTCGTACATACGCCATTTGCGCCATTTGTTCTTCAGGCGTCATCGGCATGCCATAACCCATATTTTCATCCTGCTGCTGTTGCTCCCGGGCCTGCTTCTCGTCTTTGGGCTTGCTCTGGAAAGAGGTGCTGATGGCAATATTGCCGTTCACAATGCGGCCGGGAGAAAAACTTCCTCCTTCCCAGGCATATTCATCAATACGATAACCCATAGAGTCCAGCTTGTACGGGTCCAGGGTAGCCCCCGCCGTTATATTGATCTTTTCAAACAAGGTACTGCGCAGGTATAAGCTGAAGTTGGAGAGTTTAAAAGAATCTGCCAGGTAGTTGTATGATGCATTGAAACCAAAACCATCAATGATGTTGATGCGCTTGATGCCGGCCTCCGTTGTGTCTGTTTTGCTCCGGATCTTGGCCTGCAGGTTGTTGTCTATACCAAAACTGATACCGCCAAAGGTGCCCTCGCCAAAGGGACCAAATATGCTTCCCTCATAGTAAGAAAAACGAAATTCGCGGCCGACAGAGTCCACCCGCGAAGAATAGTAGTCCTTTCCTGCAAGGTTCGGTTTATAACTGAACGAGATCGAAGGTCGCACCGTATGGCGTATGGCCATCAGACTGCTGTTCTTGCCAAAGCGATCAAAGGTGCCAAACAAGGCCGTGTTCAAACCCAGGCTGAATGAGATATCATGCGTGGGAAAAAATCCTTTCGTAATGAACGTGTCCACTTTCCCCAACGTGTCGTTCCATTTCCGTTCAAATCGGCGTGAGTGCCATTTCTGCTGATAGCTGATGCCGGGCGATACCTGCAACGGTCCCAGCGGCGGCAACGACAACTGAATGGGAATATTGTGTTGTGCGCCCCATTGCATGGTGTCGAGAATATTGCGGAAACTGAACAGCGAGTCATAGAAACTCACCTGGTTGGCAAAGTTGGTGCTTAAACCAACACCCAGTTTATGAAACCATTTGGGATTACCCACCAGTTCTTTGGGTTGCAGCGGGTAAAAGGTGTTAATGGTAAAAGCCGCATTGGGCAGGTTCACATTAATAATACCGGTATTGTTGTTCTGGTTGTGGTTGGCGCTTACCGTTAAGTTGGCAAAGTTGCTCCAGGTTTTGGAATAGGTAATAGATGAACTGAGTTGGTTGCTGAAGTTCACCCGCGGGTTATTGGCCACAAACTGGTTGAATTTGGTGGAGCCCGCATTCACGTTGGCCGAAAAGGAAGTCCCCGGCCTGGCGCGCGGATCAACAGAGTGACTCCAGGTAATATTAAATGTGCGCGAAGTGGTAAATTCCTGTTTGGCGCTGTTGCTGAGAATGCGCGGACGTTGCAGTGAAAAGTTCAGACTGCCATTATACCGGTAGCGCTTCCGGTAGGTTGGCGTTACATACAACGCCCATCCGCCATAGGAGTACAGGTTGGTGCGCAGCGTAACGTCGAAGTAATCGCTCAGCACTTTGTAATACCCTAAGCCTTCCAGCCCCAGGCCGAATTGTTCACTGGCCGTAAACTGGGGCGGCAACAGTCCCGAATGCCTTCCCTGCGATATGGGAAAAAAACCAAAAGGCAGGTACACCGGTATGGGCACGCCTTCAAATTCCGGGTGAATAGGTCCGCTGATGGCCAGTTTCTTGTTGACCAGTTTCATTTTTTTGGTGCGGAAAGCAAAGTGCGGCGTATCAAGGTTACACGTGGTGATCTGCCCGCGGAACGCATAGTATTCATTTTCGTTCACCCGCTTTACTTTTTCACCAAATACAAGCGCTTCGCCCTGGCTGGTGATCGTTTGACTGGTAATGCCCCGTTGCGTTTCAAAATTGTACCGGATCACGTCCGATGTCATTTTGGTGTCTGACTGCAACATCACCGGCCGCCCGACCACATTCCCTGCCGTGTCGCGCCGGAAAGTGGCGGTAACTGTTTTGGTTTCCTGGTCAAGTACAATGCTGTCCGCAGACAGATCTATATCGGTATACTTTACATTCGCATCACTGAAAAGGATAATTTTCTTTTCCGGCACCAGCATCACCAGCGAATCGGTGGCCTTGTAAGAGACCGGCGCATCCAGGGTGTCCTTTGACAGTTTTAACTGAAAAGTATCGGTGCGTGTAGTGAGGGAATCTTTCCCGGGAATGGTGTCTCGCAAGGAAATGGTATCTCGTAAGGCAATGCTGTCTTTTAAAGGTATGGTGTCGGAAGAGAGCCTGGGTTTGGTGGTGTCCTGCCAGGCAGTTAACGAATTGCAAAAATCTGTGCGCGGAACATAATTGCCAAACACGTCGTGCGTTAGGGTGAAAAGCAGTAAGGATAAAATCAGCGCCGAACCGTGTTTTAAACTATTTTTGCAATTATTCGTCATATGCAGCAGTGGACAAAAATAGCATATTAATGCATTAAGATAATGTGAAGATTGGCGCTTGTTAAATTGTTGAACAGGTTTATGATTGTGAAGTACATCTTTCGTGTGGGTATCCTGGTTCTGGCGTGTGTCACCTGCAGCGCTGGCCTCCTGCCTGCGCAGTCCCCTAAGCCGGCCCTATCCACCATCATTGTTGATGCGGGACACGGAGGTCCCGACCCCGGCGCCATCGGTCAGATTACGACTGAGGCAGACCTGGTGTTAAAAATTGCATTGAAACTGGGCAAGGCATTGTCTGAAGCCATGCCGGATGTAAAGGTTATTTACACCCGTACCACCGATGAACTGCCCGGTGGACTGACCGATAAAAACGAAGCGAACCGCTATCGCGCCCAGATGGCCAATGAAGCCAGAGGCGATTTGTTCATCAGCATCCATGCCAATGCCGCCGGAAAAAAGGCGGGCGGATGGTACGTGCAAAAGAAAGTGGGCACCAAAACCGTAAAACGAAAAGGAAAACTGGTAAAAGTGCCGGTGTATGAAAAGCAATATGTGAAGAATATGCAGCACGGCACCGAAACCTTTATCTGGGCGGCAGACAGAGGCGTATACAAATCAGAATCCATCAACCAGACGCATGAGGAAAGCGGTGAGACTTCTGATGACAGCACCGGTATTCTTGACCTTACCTCTCCCGAAGCCATGATCCGGGCGCAGCTGTACGAAAAGAAATATTTTGCCAAAAGCCTGTTGCTGGCCACCATGGTAGAAGAAGAATTTGTGAAGGGTGGCCGCGTGAGCCGCGGTGTAAAACAACGCAATGAAAAAGGCATCTGGGTATTGCAGGCAACGGGAATGCCCAGCATACTGGTAGAAGTTGGATTTGTATCCAACACCGAAGAAGAGAAATATATCACCAGTGAGCAGGGCCAGGAAGAAATTGTGGCCGCCATCCTCGAAGCAGTGAAACGTTACCGCGCAGCGCTGGAAGAACAGACTACACACGCCGGAATAAGATAAGAGGCGGATGGGCATAGGTGAAAACAGCATACCCGGACGGGTTGGGACATTTGCTCATTGCAAATCTGAAGTTTTAACGTTCCGTACGCCCTCACCTTTCTTACCTTTGCGTTATCTTCCATTATCTATAAAGTACGGAAAAACATCATGAAGAAAATCTGTTGCAGTCTGCTGGCTGTTTTTTCTGTTTCTTCTCTTACATCCTTTCATCTTCCTCCTGCTGAACCGGGACCGAAGAAACCGGTGATCAGCACCATCATCATAGATGCCGGTCATGGCGGCAGCGACCGCGGCGCCAAAGGCGCTTATTCGTATGAAAAAGATATTTGTCTGGCCATTGCTTTAAAACTGGGCAAGAAGCTGGAAGCCGGGCTGCCCAATGTAAAGGTGCTGTACACACGTACCAAAGATGTATACCCCTCCATTCGCGAGCGCGCCGATTTTGCCAATGCCAACAAAGGCGACCTGTTTGTTTCCATTCACGTGAATGCCGCCCCCAAAATCAAACACAGCAAATTCATCGGGTATAAAACAGTATATTATTACACCGGCAAAGGCAAGAACAGGAAGAAAGTGTCAAAGAAAGTAAAGAACTACCGCACGTGGTATACCACCAATCCTTCCAAAGGCACCGAAACCTATATATGGGCCTCCGACCGGGCCGATGAAAAAGGCGATTTCGTGAGCGAACGCATTCACGAAGAAGTGAGCGAAGAAGAAGAAACTCCCGACCTGAACGACCCCGAATTCAAGGCCCGCTCACTGTTGTGGACCAAACGCTTTTTTGATAAAAGCCTGCAACTCGCTTCCTACGTTGAACAGGAATTTGTAAAGGAAGGCCGGCCCAGCCGCGGCGTAAAACAACGCAATGAAAAAGGCATCTGGGTGCTGCAGGCTACGGCCATGCCCAGTATACTGGTTGAAACCGGTTTTATTACCAATAAGGCCGAAGAAGATTACCTCAACAGTGAAAAAGGACAGGAAGAAGTGGCCAACAACATTGCTGCCGCCATCAAACGCTACAAGAACGCCTCCGAAAGCGCAGTTACCGTAGCCAGTAAGTAAACTATGGCGCTTTAATTACCAATCACTTGTTACAAAATACATACTTTTGTCTGATCGTTCCCGTTTAGGAACATAGCTAACCTGCCCTCCTGCGTTGGAATGATGGATTATGGTAGTGTTGAACGGACCGGGCCGCCCCGGTCAGGATGGGTAAAAAACTATAAGATCAGATGAAAATCTCTAATGAAACCAAGGTAGGAGCCCTCACGGCAATAGCCATCACCGTGCTGATCCTCGGATTTAATTTTCTGAAAGGAAAAGACCTTACCACCCGCGGCAATACGCTCTATACCATTTTTCCCAATGTTGAAGGACTGGTACCATCCAATCCCGTCATGGTGAACGGCCTGCAGGTAGGTAAAGTAACCGCCCTGAAGGAAACCGACAAGAACGTTTCAGGCATCATCGTCACCCTTACCCTTACCAAAGACATCAATGTGCCCCACAACTCGGTAGCCGTGCTGTCGAAAGAACTGCTGGGCACCCCATCGGTAAATATTCACCTGGGCAGTGGCACCGATTTCCTGGATGACGGCGATACCATACGGTCCGAAAGAAGCCTGGCGCTGGCAGATAAACTGCAGAACCGCCTCGATCCTACCCTCGACAACCTCAACAAAACCATGAAAAGCCTGGATGAACTGATCCAGAAGTTCAATACCATGCTGGACCCTACCCTGCGTAATAACGTGCAGAACACTATAGCTAACATTGCCAATACCACGAAATCGCTCAGCGAATTCTTTGATCAGCAAAACGGGTCGCTGGCTAAGTCGATGAAGAATGTTGAGACCATCACCAATACTTTTGCACGCAATGGCAGTAAGATAGATTCCACCCTCAGCAACCTTGAACAGGCCACCGGTAAACTGGCCGACGCCAATTTGGATGGCGCCATTGCCAGCATGCAACAGAATATGGACTGCCTCCAAAATATACTGGCCAGGATGGAAACGAAAGATGGCAGCCTCGGCGCGCTGTTAAATGATCGTCAATTGTACGATGAAATCCGCAATACCAACCGCAGTTTAAATATCTTGCTCGACGATTTACGGGTACATCCGAAACGGTATATCAACATATCTGTGTTCGGAAAAAAAGACAAATCAGGTCCCCTGATGGCGCCCGTATCTGATTCCACACGGAAATAAACTACCGGCGAAGGCTGAATAATGAACAAGGAACAAGGAATGTTGAAGGCGGAAGGAAGGCAAATGGTTTGTATGCTACCAATCAACCGTATACAACGATTGGTAGTATTGCTGTTGCTGCTCTTGTCTGCCGGTGAAATCAGCGCACAGGTAGTGACCCCCCGCCCCCGCAACGATACCATGCGGCTGGTGAATCTCATCCATGCCGACCGCTTCGGCTATCAGAAAGTAGATTCCGCTACCGAACTGCAAACGCTCGTAGGCAATGTGCAACTGGAACAGGAAGGCACTTATTTCAGCGGCGACAGTGTGGTGATCAAAAACGGTAAGATCGTTGAAGCATTCGGTAATGTGCATATCAACGATAAAGACAGTATTCATACCCGCTCGCAATACCTCCTCTATTATGTAGATACCAAAAAAGCCACCCTGCGGAACAAGGTGGAACTTACCGATGGAAAAACCACGCTCACATCCGAAGACCTGCAGTACGATGTGAATATGCGCATCGGCGAATACCATACGGGCGGCAGACTGGTGAACGAACAATCGGTGCTTACCAGTCGCGAGGGACGCTATTATGCCGATCTGAAAGACGCGTATTTCTATGGCAATGTAAAGCTGAAAGATCCGCAGTACGACCTGGAATCGGATTCACTGCTCTATAACACGGAGACCGAACTCACGACCTTTATTGCGCCTACCAAAATCGTAGACAGCGCCGGCCGTACCATCCGCACCAATGAAGGGTATTACGATCTCCGGAACAACCGCGGTTATTTTGGTAAAAGACCCCGCATACAGGACGGTCCTACATTCATTACCGCAGAGACCATTGACACCAACGACAGCACCGGCATCAGTATACTCACCGGCAATGCGGTGTACAGAGATACGGCAGAAGGCGTATCGGTACTGGCCAATAAGATTGAAACCTGGCGCAACAAAGGCAGTTTTCGCGCCACGCAGCAACCGCTCATGATCATCAAACAGGAAAACGATTCCATATTCATAGCGGCCGATACCTTGTATTCCGGACGTCTTACCGACCTGGTTACAGCAAGCGATACTGTTGCCATTCAAAAAGATTCTTTGCAGGATGCAGTGGAAGTGGATACACTCCTGAAAGTAAAAAAAGTGGATACGCTGCAGCGAACCCTGAAAACCTATTCACTGCAATCAGCCAATGAAAATGACAGCACCAACCGCTACTTCCAGGCCTATCATCATGTGCGCATCTTCAGCGATTCCATGCAGGCCGTAAGCGACAGCCTGTTCTATTCCGCCAAAGATTCCATATTCAAATTATTTACCGACCCGGTATTATGGACGGGTAACAGCCAGGTGACCGGAGATACCATTTACCTGCATACGAAAAACCGGAAGCCGGAATTATTGCAGGTATTCGAAAACGGTATGGCTATTGAAAAGAGCGGACCGGAAATGTATAACCAGGTTCGTGGCAACCGCCTGTTTGGCTATTTTGTGGATGGCAATATGGACAGAATGCAGGCCAAAGGCAATGCGGAAAGCATCTACTATGTAACGGATGAAGACAGCGCTGTAGTAGGCGTTAACAAAGTAGGCGGCGACATCATTGAATTCCGGTTTCTCAATAAAGAACTGAACCGCGTAGTAGTGATCGGCGATCCTTCCGGCACCATGGTGCCTGTACTCCAGGCAACGGAGCAGGACAGAATGCTCCGCGATTTCAAATGGCTCGAAAGCAGAAGACCGAAGTCCAGGTTTGAGTTGTTCGGGAATTGAATTTCACACAGCTTTACCACTATTTTAAGTTAAATCCCCGTCTTAACAAATTTCTTGTCAACACACTGGCATTATTTTCGTTTTTCCGTAGTAAACCTGGACGGATTATGAAACAACCCACCTTACACGATACCGGTATACCGGTGTATGAAAAAAAAGCAGCCCCGGCCTATCCTATCGTTTACACGCTACCGGTAGTTCACGAACGGAAGACGACTATTAAAAAATTTTTCTTAATACTCCTGCTGCTCCTGGCAGGCAGTATATTGTTCAGTCAAAGAACTTTCGCGCAGGATTATCGTTTTGCCCTTGGCTTACGCCTCAGTAATGATATTCCTACCATCAGCAATTCTGTAAGCGGCAAGTATTTCGTTACCGATCTGAATGCCATTGAAGGGATCGTTTCTTTTGGCAGTCGCTTTGGTATCGGCGCGCTGCTGGAATTGCACCGGCCTTTTGCCACACCGGGCTTAAGCTGGTATTTCGGCGGCGGCGCATATGTTGGCTGGGAGGACCATGATACGTATCTGGGTCCAACAGGCGTATTGGGACTGGATTACAAATTTGCCAATGTGCCCGTTAATCTATCACTGGACTGGAAACCGGAACTGGACATCATTCCCCGGATCAATTTTGTTTCCGAAGCTTTTGCGGTAGCTATACGGTTTGTAATTAAGTAACCATAGTATTAATAAAAGTCGGCTGAGGTTTGCAGGCTCGTTCTGCAAGCCTCATTTTGTTACCAGCTCCACAATACTAACACCCATCTATAGCCGCAACTTCCCGTGTTGCATGCGCTTTTCGCGGGAACCTGCCTCCGGCATCAGGAGAATTTGGAGAAACATATTACAAACCCGCAAAAACCAGCAAAAATTCGTCAATATTTTAATTTTTTTCGGGGAATCTGCGCGTTTTTATGTCGGAATAGCGCATATTTATGCATCTTTTTGCCGGATTTAAGTTTAAACCAACCAAACTGCTATGTTGAAAAAAGAAAGACAAGCCTACATCCTGCACCAGGTAAACCTGCACAACAAAGTACTTTCTGCCACGCTTTGCCAGGAGATCAATGTATCGGAAGATACTATCCGTCGCGACCTCCAGGAACTGGCCGACGAAGGAAAGATCATAAAAGTTCACGGAGGCGCCCTCTCCCATTCATTTCACGAAGTATTTCATCTGAGCAATGGCGTGTATTCGCAAGACAAGAAGAAGATCATTGCCCAGAAAGCCGCTGCGCTGATCCAGAACGGCATGTTCATCCTTACCAGCGGCGGTACTACCATTATTGAACTGGCCCGTGCCCTGCCGCCGCAGTTGCGCGCCACGTTCATGTCGGGCAGCATCCCCGCCATTCTTGAGTACATGCAGCATCCCACCATTGATGTGATCATGATCGGCGACCGCGTGTCGAAGAATTCCAAGATCACCATCGGCGCAGAAGCCATTGCCAAGATCCGCGAGATCAAAGCTGACCTGTGCATCCTCGGCATCAACGCCATTGATGTGCGTCATGGCACTACCGATAACGACTGGGATGTGGTGCAACTGAAAAAAGCCATGGTAGAGTCCGCGCAAAAAGTGGTATGCCTCACCATTGCAGAAAAGATCAACACCATTCAACCGATCCATATCTGCGGCGTGCAGGACATAGACATTCTCATTACCGAACGCTCGCCCGATGATCCGCTGCTCAAGCCTTATGTGGATGCCGGCATTCAGGTGCTGTAAGCAATACAATTAACAGTTAACAGGAACAACCGTACTAACGCCCATCATTATCCGCTACCCGGAGAAAAATGCCTTTTCCGATTCCATGCTATATGATTAAAAAAAGCAAAAACCAATCTAAAAATAAGCATATGAGAAATTTCAGGATTTTCACATGGCTCATGCTATTCAGTTTCCTGACTGCTTATGCATCGGCACAGACCATTACAGGAGAAGTGCACGATAAGAGCACCGGCCTGCCGGTTGCCGGCGCCAGCGTAGTGGCAGGTAAGAACCAGCAGGGCACTTCTACAGACGCAGAAGGTAAGTTTACCCTTGACCTGAAAGGACAGAAAACCATTACGATTTCCTTTATTGGTTATCGCGCCCAAACCATCACCATCGGCGACCGGCTGTACCTGAAAGTGGATCTGGAACCGGAATCCAGCAACCTCGACCAGGTAGTGGTGGTTGGTTATGGTACACAGAAAAAAGCCAATCTCACCGGCGCCGTAGCCACCGTTGATGTGGAAAGAACCCTGGGTTCGCGTCCGGTTACCGACGTTTCGCGTGGTTTGCAGGGCGCTGTTGCAGGTTTGACTATCACTACGCCCACCGGCGAAATCGGCACCAACCCGGCCATCCGCCTGCGCGGTCTGTCCGGTTCACTGAACGGCGGCGGCGCCAGACCGCTGATCCTGGTAGACAACGTGGAGTTTCCCAGCCTCCAGATGATCAACCCGGACGATATTGAATCCATTTCAGTACTGAAAGATGCCGCTTCTGCTTCTATTTACGGTTCACGTGCAGCATGGGGTGTGATTCTCATCACCACCAAATCGGGCAAGAAAGGAGCAGAGAGAAGCAAGATCAATTACTCCACCAACCTGTCATGGGCAAAACCCACTACCACTCCTACCATTGCAGACGCTGCAGATGGAGCTGAAATGGCTTTCAAGGCCCTGCAGCGCACCAACCCCAACCTCACTGTATTTGGCGTAGTAGGTATGTATTTTGACCAGGAAGCCATTCAGAAAATGCGCGACTGGCAGGCACAGTATGGCGGACAGGACCTGGGACCTGAAATGGTAGAAGGCCGCGATTTTGAGATCAGGAGCGGAAGGCTGTTCTTCTATCGTCCCTGGGATGCAGGTGAAATGTTCCTGCGCACCTGGACACCCCAGCAGATCCACAACCTCACCTTTACCGGCAGCAGCAAAAGAACATCTTACAATCTGAACCTCGGCTATCTCAATCAGGAAGGTGTATTGAAGGTAAATCCTGATAAATTCGATCGCTATAACATCAACCTGGGCATTAATTCGTCTGTAACAGATTGGTTCGATGCAAGAGCCAAAGCCATCCTGGTGCGGACCATTAAAACAAGGCCCTATTACTACAGTTCCGAAACATACGACCCCTGGTACTACCTGTACCGGTGGCCCAAAACATATCCCTATGGAACGTTCGAGGGAAAACCGTTCCGCAGCGCTGTTACGGAAGTGCAACAGGCAAAAATGTCTGAATATGCAGAAAACTTAACGCGCGTAGCCGTGGGCGGTACCTTCAAGATTTTACCCGGCCTCACCGTTGATGCCGACTACACCTATGCCCGCAACAGCGATAATACCCATCATACCGGCGGTTATGTTACCGCCTGGGATTTCTGGGCAGGTGGCGGCATGCTGAATTACCGCCCCTACACCGCAGCCACTTACGACCGCGTGATTTATCAATCCTCCTGGGACCAGCGCAGCACATTCAAAGCGTTTGCTACCTACGTGAAAACGATCCAGGACCACGATTTGAAAGTAATGGCTGGTACTGACGTGGAAAGCTATGAGTACTGGTATCAGTCCTCCGAAAGAAGAGGGTTGCTGGACCCCAACTTTGGTGAACCCGCCCTCGCCACCGGCGACCAGTTTGTAGGCGGCGACCGCGCACACTGGGCTACACTGGGTTATTTTGGCCGTATCAACTACAGCTGGAAGAAAAAACTGTTGCTGGAACTGAATGGCCGCTTCGACGGTTCTTCCCACTTCCCGCGCAACGACCAATGGGCATTCTTCCCCTCTGTATCGGCCGGTTATGTGCTGTCTGAAGAAGCATTCATGGACCAGGTAAGCCGGGTAATGTCTTACCTGAAACTGCGTGGTTCATGGGGTTCTGTAGGTAACCATGATGTTGGCGCCAACCGTTTCCTCAGTGTGATGTCTTCTTCCAACTCCGGCTGGATCATGAATGGCACCAACATGCTCACCATGGGTACACCCGGCCTGGTATCGCCCACACTCACCTGGGAAACCGTTACCACGCTTGACTTTGGTCTGGACGCCCGTTTCCTGAATAATAAACTGGGACTGACCTTCGACTGGTACAAACGGGTTACCAGCGATATGATCGGTGCAGGCGTTACGCTGCCCTCTACCCTGGGTACCAGTCCTCCCGTCAGAAACTATGGCGAACTCACCACTACCGGATATGAAATAAGCATTGACTTTAACCATCGCTTCAACAATGGTATCAACTTCAATGCAACCGCCGTGTTCTCCGACTTCACCGAAGAGATCACCAGGTTTGCCAACACTTCCAAACTGCTCTCTTCCAATTTTGAAGGAAAACGTTTGGGCGATATCTGGGGCTATGAAACCGACCGCTTCTTCACCAAAGATGATTTTGTGCAGGATGCCAATGGCAACCTGGTGACCGACGCCAATGGCAAATGGATCATGAAAGACGGCGTGCCCACGCAAAAACAATGGGAAGCCAGCTGGTTCTTCTATGGTCCCGGCGACATCAAGTACCGCGATCTGAACGGTGATGGCAAAATTGACTTCGGCGCCAACTCGCTCGATGATCATGGCGACCTCCGCGTGATCGGTAACAGCACGCCCCGCTACCAATATGGCTTAAGACTGAGTGCAGAATGGAAAGGCGTTGAATTGTCCCTGTTCATCCAGGGCGTTGGTAAAAGAAACCTGTGGCCCAACGGACCACTTGTAATTCCCGGCTACCGTCCCGGCGAAGCCTGGTATCAGCACCAGCTCGACTACTGGACAGAAGAAAACCCGAACGCTTACTATCCGCGTCCTACCGATGCCGGACAATCGAACAATACCAGGAACTTCCTGCCGCAGACCAAATACCTGCTGAACCTTGCGTATACACGCCTGAAAAATCTGACAGTGGCTTACAACCTGCCCATCAAGATGATCAGCAAAGCGAAAATGCAATCGGCCAGGATATACTTCAGCGGTGAAAACCTGTTTGAAATTGATCACCTCAAAGTTCCGATAGATCCTGAGGTAGACTATACCACTGCGGGATTGAACGACCCCAATACATTCGGTCGTGTATATCCCTATCGCAGAACATTGTCATTCGGTTTGCAGGTTAGTTTCTAAATCTTAAAAACAAGAAATTATGCGCATTAAAATATGTTCATTGCTTCTTGCGGTATTCGTGGTGCTTGTGGGATGTAAGAAAGACTTCCTCGAGCGGTTGCCGCAGGATCAGCTTACAGATGATACCTACTGGAATAGCGAGAACAATATCAGAACCTTCGCCTGGGGGTTCTATCCCGCCTATTTTACAGGATATGGCTCAGGCTTTACCTGGGGAAAATATTTTTCCGGCCAGAGCCTGAACGATGACTTTGCCCCTTCGGCGCCGGCCCAGTTTACCCAAAACGTACCGGCTTCCGGTGGCGGCTGGACCTTCAGCTGGGTACGCAAAGCCAACATCTTTATTGACCGCGTACAACGCGCTCCTATACCCGAAGAAGCCATTCGCCACTGGATTGGCATTGGCCGTTTCTTCCGGGCGCTTGAATACCACGACCTGGTAAAACGCTTCGGCGATGTGCCCTGGTTTGGACGTGAAGTGACCGATGCTGACGAAGAACTGTTGTACAAACCCCGCGATCCGCGCACACTGGTGATGGACAGCGTATTGAAAGACTTCCAGTATGCTGCTGAAAACGTGCGCGCCAGCGATGGCACCGAAGGATTGACGGTAAACAAATACGTGGTGCTGGCTTATATGTCGAGAATAATGCTGTTCGAAGGCACCTGGCAGAAATATCATCACAACAACACGACCAAGGCCAACGAATACCTCGAAGCAGCCAAATGGGCAGCCAATGAGGTGATTTCTTCCGGCAAATACATAGTGGCAGACGACTACCGTGGTTTGTTCAGCTCACTCTCGCTGGCAGGCAATAAAGAGGTACTCCTGTATCGTGAATACGCCACCGGCCTGTTAACGCATAGCCTTAACAGTTATGTAAACAAGGAACCGCAAACCGGCGCTTCCAAGAATGCCATTGAATCGTACCTGGCAGCTGACGGAAAGCCCATTGGCCTGTCAAACCTTTACCAGGGCGACAAAACCATTGCCGACGTAATGACCGACCGCGACCCGCGCCTGTATGAAACCTTTGTACAGGAGCTCCGGTTGAATGGTGTGGCCACCAACTACTCTACTTCCGGGTATGCTGTTCATAAATTCCTGAATGAATCCATCAAGGAATTGCCCGAAGGCAGCAGCAGCCTGAACCCCACCGACGCACCGGTAATCCGTTATGCAGAAGTACTGCTGAACTATGCGGAAGCCGCTGCTGAACTGGGCAACCTCACGCAGGCCGACCTGGATAAGACCATCAACAAGCTGCGCGACCGTGCCGATGTGCAAATGCCGCACCTGCAGGTAATCGGCGGCCAGCCCGCAGTGAATGATGAAGTGTATGATGACCCTGCACGCGACCCGTCAGTACCCTCCATGATATGGGAAATCCGCCGTGAGCGCCGTGTGGAACTGATGATGGAAGGATTCCGCCTGGATGACCTCAAACGCTGGAAAAAACTGGAATACACCGATACACAGGGCAATCCTGATATCAACCGCGGCGCCTGGATTGTAGCAGCCGATTATCCCGGACTGAAAGATGTGAAGATTGAGAACGATGAGGATGAGGGGTATATCATTCCTGCATGGAAGCCCGAAACCCAACGGTTATTCACAGACCCCAAAGTATACCTGGAGCCGCTGCCGCTGGACCAGATCAAATTGTACAAAGACAAGGGTAAGGAACTGACGCAGAATCCCGGTTGGGAATAATTTATTGTAGCAGTAATTTAGTTGAGCGCCTCAGGTCGCCTCCAATACAGGAGGCGACCTTTTTTTGTTAAAACAGGCGCACGAACTTTTCTTGTATCCACACTGCGGGCAATAAAATCTGCTCCCCACGTTTCGTATATACCGTACATTTGCACCTGCGTTTTTTTGCGCTTTTTTGCAGTTTGCGGACCGTGGCGAGCCGGAATTGGCAATACTTACACCCTCTTCCCTGCTATGCTGAAAAAAGAAAGACAGGCGTACATACTGCGCCAGGTAAACCTACATAACAAAGTGCTTTCTTCTGTACTGTCGGCCGAGATCAACGTGTCGGAAGATACCATTCGCCGCGACCTGCAGGAACTGGCCGTTGAAGGCAAACTCATCAAAGTACATGGCGGCGCGCTATCCCACTCCTTTCATGAAACTTTTCAGCCCCAACCGGGCGTATACCTGCACGATCAGAAAAAAGTGATTGCCCGCAAGGCGGCGGCGCTTATACAGGAAGGTATGTTTGTGCTCACCAGCGGCGGCACTACCATTATTGAACTGGCGCGCACCCTGCCCCACGACCTGCGTGCTACGTTTATATCGGGCAGTATTCCCGCCGTGCTGGAATACAGTAAACACCCGAACATTGACGTGATCATGATCGGCGACCGGGTATCGAAGAATGCGCGCATTACCACCGGCGGCGAAGCCATCACCAAAATTCAGCAGATACGCGCCGATTACTGTTTTCTCGGCATCAATGCCATTGATGTGAAACATGGCACCACCGACAGCGATTGGGATATTGTGCAGGTAAAAAAAGCAATGGCAGATGCGGCGCAGAAAGTTGTTTGCCTGACTGTTTCAGAAAAGATCAATACACGGCAACCGATCCATATTTGTGACATCAGCAAGATTGATATCCTGATTACTGAACTGGAGCCTGAGCATTCATTGCTGCAGCCTTACCGGGATGCAGGTGTGGAGATTCTTTGACCCGCGGCTCATGGGTTGCAGGCGTTGAATTGCCATGAGCCATCACGCAACAGGTTTACGCCGGCAACCACGGCCAGTTATATGCAATGATAATAGCTGCAATTACCCCCGCGAGGTCGGCAATCAATGAAGCGCCAACAGCATAGCGGGTATTCTTTACACCTACCGAACCAAAATAAATGGCGGCAATATAAAAGGTGGTTTCTGTAGTTCCCTGGAATACGCAACTTAGTCTGCCAACAAAAGAATCCGGTCCGTGTGTGGTCATTGCTTCAATCATCATTCCCCTGGCGCCGCTGCCACTGAAAGGTTTCATCAAAGCAGTAGGCATAGCCGGTACAAAGTCGGTATTGAAGCCCATTGCTGATACGCCCCAGCGCATACCATCCATAATGTATTCAAACACCCCGCTGGTACGCAGCAAGCTGATCGCTACAAGCATGGCCACCAGGTAGGGTACGATGCGGATTGCTATCATCAACCCTTGTTTGGCGCCGTCTATGAACGTATTGAACACCTGCACTTTTTTGTACCATCCGCCCAGTATGAACACCACAAAGATCAGCAGGATGATTCCATTGCTCACTACATTGGAGAACACCCTGGCAGACTCTGCATTGAGTTTATACATCAGCAGATAACCAAAGCCTGCCATGAACACGGCTCCTATGGCGCCTACCAGAATAATGGTGATCCATTGCCGGCGGTTGAAGCGCTGCCAGAATGCGGTAACGGCCATGGCAACCATGGTGGCCGCAAAGGTGGTCATCAGGATGGGTAAAAAGACTTCTGTGGGATATTTTGAGTTCAGTGTGGCGCGCTGCGCAATAATGCTTACCGGGATGATGGTAAGTCCTGATGCGTTCAGCACCATGAACATGATCTGCGAGTTGGAGGCCACCTCTTTTTTCGGGTTCACTTCCTGCAGGCTCTTCATGGCTTTCAGGCTGAAAGGCGTGGCGGCATTGTCGAGCCCCAGCATATTGGCTGAAAAGCTCATCATCATATGCCCCATGGCCGGATGGTTCTTCGGCAGTTCAGGGAACAATTTGGTAAACAGCGGCGCCATGATGCGCGACAACAGGTTCACAGCCCCTGCCCGTTCTCCGATCATCATAATGCCCATGAAGAGACTCATGATACCGATCAGACCAATGGAAATATCCACGCTGGTGCGCGCGGCCTCAAATACTCCATCAATCATGGTCTTGTAAATATCACTGTTGCCGCTGATCAGTTGAATAGTACCCGCTACACAGGCTACCAGGAAAAAAGCGATCCAGAGAACGTTTAATACCATATTGCAAGTTGACGCGAATGTGAAAGTATACGAATATCCGCGAATTTTATTGAAGTACAAAGCTGAGAGGGTATAAAGATTGGATACCGCCTATCCCGCCCCACGGGTTTCTTTCCCGCTGGCTTAGTAACCTTCAATTGCTTATCTTTGCGCCTCTTTTTTCAGCACGTGGTGTGTGCCCGCAAAGTGTACGGATACACACTTCCCGGCTTAAAGAACTTAATCTCAACACATGGCATTACAAGCAGGCATCGTAGGGTTACCGAATGTAGGAAAATCAACTTTGTTCAACGCAGTGAGCAACAGCGCCAAGGCGCAGGCAAGCAATTACCGGTTCTGTACCATTGAACCAAATGTGGGTCTGGTGGATGTGCCCGACAAACGCCTGCAAAAACTGGCAGAGCTGGTGCAGCCCAACCGCGTTGTGCCTACCCAGATTGAAATTGTGGATATTGCCGGACTGGTACGCGGCGCCAGCAAAGGGGAAGGACTGGGCAATAAATTCCTGGCCAACATCCGCGAAGTGGACGCCATCATCCATGTGATCCGTTGTTTTGAAGATGAGAATATCCTGCGCGAAGAAGGTCCCATTAACCCGGTGGGCGATAAAGAGATCATTGATATCGAACTGCAGCTGAAAGACCTCGAAAGCGTAGAGAAAAAACTGCAGCGCATCGAAAAGCAGGCCCGCCTCGATCCCAAACTGAAAGCTGAATATGAAGTGCTGGTGCGTTGCAAGGAACATCTTGAAAAAGGAAAGAACATCCGCGAACTGCAGCTCACCAAAGAAGAGCGCCCCGCCATTGCCGATCTCTTCCTGCTGTCGGAAAAACCGGTGTTGTACGTAGCCAATGTGGACGAAGCCTCCATGCATACCGGCAATAAATTCTCCGAAGCGCTGAAAGCAGCCGTGAAGGATGAAGATGCCGAAGTGATTGTGATGAACAATTCCATTGAAGCGCAGATTGCAGAAATGGAAGATCCCGCCGACCGGCAGATGTTCATGGAAGAATACAAAATGGAAGAACCGGCATTGAACCGGTTGATCCGTTCTGCCTACAAACTGCTGAAACTATATACCTACTTCACTGCCGGCGTGCAGGAAGTGCGCGCCTGGACCATTCACGAAGGCTGGAAAGCGCCCCAGGCCGCAGGCGTTATTCATACCGATTTTGAAAAAGGATTCATTAAGGCGGAAGTAATCAGCTACGAAGACTTCATCACCTATGGCTCCGAAGCAGCCTGCCGCGAAGCAGGTAAGCTGCGCATTGAAGGTAAAGAATATGTGGTGAAGGATGGGGATATTATGCACTTCAGGTTTAACGTGTAAAGACAACCGAAATTAAGATACTTGCGGCATTTACACTTCCGCAAAAGTTTCAACCCAAAAAAATCCCGCCTCGCGGCGGGACTACTTTACTTATCCATCTCCCATAAAACTATTTAAAATACGTTGTAGCCAAAACTGATGTAGTACAGTCCCCCAACACCAGGATTACCAAAAGCACTGTTGTAATAGTCATTCAGCAGATTGGTGGCGCCCAGTTTCACCAGGCTGCGGATCTTCGGCAGGCGATAACTAACCTGTCCGTCCAGCGTACCGAAGGAAGGAATTTCACCCGTACCGAAGGTGCCTTCCCAATGCACTTTATCCTGCCAGCGGTACAGGAAGTTGAAACCCCAGTTGCTACCACCTACACGGTCGTTGCCGAAGGTGATGTTGTAGCGAAACTTCGGCGTATTGAAGAAGGTTACCAGCCCTTCTTCCACATCCTGCAACTGGTCGCCGGAAAGGTTCAAACCAATTTCATACCCTTTACCAATACGGTAATTGGCGCTGATGCCCCAGCCGATCGCTTTTACATCATTGGCAGAGTTGTATACAAAAGAATAGTTGGTAGTGGTGAACGGACTGGCCAGTTCCACCGCCGCATTCGCCGGCACGCCGCTTTGTCCCCTGCCCACTGCCACACGGCCAATGAAATCCTTATACTCACTGTAATACACATACGCATCTATCAGCAAATTGCGTTGCACCAGTCCGCGAAAACCAATCTCATAGCTATTGGCAATTTCCGGTTTCAGTTCACCAAATTCCGCTACCTGCAGCAGGGCCGGGTTGGGCGTACCACTGTTCACAGAATTGCGGTAAGCAACAATGCTTTCTGCCGTATAGGCCGGGCTTTCATTAAACCTGTAATATTTTACAAAGTCCGGCAAACCACCGATCAGGATAGCGGCCGGCGTACGCAGGTTGATCCACTGGTCCTGGGTAGAGGGAAAACGATAAGCCTGCTGGTATGAGAGGCGGATATTGTTGTCCTTTGCTACCTGTATCAATGCTGTGGCGCGCGGCGTAAAGCGTCCGTCGAAGTTTTCATTCTTATCATAACGACCGCTCAGCGTCAGCTTCAGCAGATTGGGCACCACCCATTTCTGCAGTTGCACATAACCGCCTACTTCGCTGATAGGAATCGTGCCGGATGTGTCGGCAAAAATGGTTCCGTTGGAGTTGAGCACGTAGCGGCGGTAATTGGCGCCCACCAGCACTTCAGCAAATTTCACGTAATCGCTTAAGTTCAGTTGTCCTTCCACGTGATACATGTCTGTAGCATCGTCAAATTTGGCGCCGCCTTCGCGAATCTGTGTATTGATGGCCTGGTTGAAAGCAGCCTGGAACTCCGGCGTGCCCGGCAGAAAACGTCCCTGGTCAGCGGCGGCACGCGCCGCCGCATGCGCCTGCTCGTTGGATTCACCCTGCAGGCGGGCGCCGGCATAGGTGCCTGCATATTGCGAGAACCAGTCTTCATTACTTTTCCAGGCGCTGTTAATGGCCACCGCAGCCGTGGTGGCCGTATAGGCATCGCCTGAGTTTTCCTGGATGGTATACGCCCGCAAAAACCAGTTCTTCGATTTGAACTCCAGTTTGTACTGGCCCATCTTAAGGTTCTTGATGGAGTAACGGTCAGCGCCGGTATATACAGTGGTGCCGGTTCCCCAGTTACCGCTCAGGATGGCTTCTATGTTATCCGTCACCTTGTAGTGAATGGCGCCGGACAGTTTCAGGTTGTAGGCATCATAATCCACCAGCGTATTTTCATTGTAGCCGGTACGACTTACATTTTGTCCGCCAAAATAACCCTGCGTCAATCCGTTGGCCAGGATATAAAAAGGTCCGTACGCATTGTTGGCGGCATAATAGCCAATGATTTCCTGGGGCGTGGGTGCACGGCCAAGACTGGTGGTTAAATCAGCAACTACTCCCGGCAGTGTGGGATTCCGGGGGCCCAGTATGCCTGCCTGTGCCAGGGCAGCAAGGCTGGCGCTGGCTTCATCGCCAAATACATTCACGCCATCATAGTTCGGGTCGGTCTGGCGGTCGCCGGATTTGAGGGAACTGAATACATTATTCCGGTCAAGATTACGGTAGTCGGTAGCCTGCCAGTCTTCGGCCTTGATGAACTGCGCACTCACGCGAAACGCAAAACGATCGCCCACTTTTTTTGCCCAACGCACCGCCCAGTCGTAATAGGGACTTACGTCTGCATGCGGGTCGCCAAGGTGCATAATGCCCTGCTTGACATGAAAGCTCAGTCCCTGGTAGCGGAAAGGATCCTTACTGTTGATGAGCAACGTACCGTTCATACCACCGGAACCATACAGGGCAGAAGAAGCGCCCTGCAGCAATTCCACGTTGTCTATATCCAGTTCGGTTGGACTAACAATATTGCCCACGGAGAAATTCAATCCCGGCGCCTGGTTGTCCATACCGTCAACCAGTTGGTTGAGGCGCAGGTTACCACTGCCGTTGAAACCGCGGGTGCTCACGGTGCGGAAGGTAAGACTGGATGTGGTAAGGTCAACGCCCTTGAGGTTGGCGATCTGGTCGTAGTAATTGGGAGCCGCCGCCACGCGGATGGCCTGTGTGTTCATGCGTTCAATGGAAACGGGCGACTCAAGAATGCGTTCCGGCACGCGGCTGGCAGAGACCACCACTTCGGCGCCCAGGTCGGAGGCCGGTACAAAGTCTACCTCCACAGCTTCACTGGCATTGCTGACCACCACTTCTTTCAATTCAAACCCAATGGAAGTAAACACCAGCGTGAATGGCGGTGTACGGGTAGTTGTTAAGCGGAAATTCCCTTTGTCGTCCGTGAATGTTCCCGTGCCCGTACCCTTGATGGTAACGGACACAGCAGGGACAGGTTCCCGCGTAGTACTGTTGCGGACATGCCCGGTGATAGCGGTTTGGGCAAAAGCAGCACCTCCTGTGACGCTACAGAGCAGCAACGCCACCAGATGACGGAAGCATTTTCTCATAATGCAAGTTTTTCGTTAGTGTGAATGTGAGGCGGAATATAGAAGGGTTGTTGAATGGCTGCATAGCAAATGGTTTAATGGTTATATAGCTAATTGTTATATGGCTGCCTGGCCTGTGGTTAATTGTGGTTACGCAGTCGTTACACTTAACAATACAACCATTCAACAATTAAGCCATTCACCATACAACAAATCCCCGTCCCCCCCTTTTCCAGTCGCTATAAGCAAAATACGTTTTTCAATGTTCACCTTAAAATAATTTTCTGCATGGCAGGCGCCTGGTATGTTAATATTTCCCTGCCGCTTTTTGCATAAAATTCCGCGCCGCCCGGTAACTTGCGGACATGAATGCTTTTCAGTTCCCCGGACAAACTGCCTATTATAAAGGAAAAGTGCGCGATGTATATACCATCCGCGACCAGTGGCTGGTGATGATTGCGTCGGACCGTATCTCTGCATTTGATGTCATTCTTCCCCGTCCTATACCTTACAAGGGACAAGTGCTGAACCAGATTGCCGCCCGCATGCTGGAAGCTACCCGTGATATATGCCCCAACTGGTTGCTGGATGTGCCGGCGCCTAATGTATCGGTGGGAAGAAAATGTCAGCCGTTCAAAATAGAAATGGTAGTGCGCGGCAATCTCACCGGACATGCGTGGCGTACCTATGCCGCAGGAAAACGCACGCTGTGCGGCGCCGTTATGCCGGAAGGAATGAAAGAAAATGATTTCTTCCCCTCTCCCATCATCACGCCTTCTACCAAAGCTGAGGCGGGCCATGATGAAGATATTACGCCCGATGAGATCATTGCGCAGGGACTGGCCAGCAAGGCGGAATGGAAAATACTGGAAGAATATGCCCTGAAGCTTTTTGCCCGCGGACGGGAAATTGCCGCCCGCCAGGGACTGATCCTGGTTGATACCAAATATGAATTTGGAAAAATCGGCGAAGAAGTATACCTCATGGATGAAATTCATACGCCCGACTCCTCCCGCTATTTTTATGCCGATGGCTTTGAAGAACGCCAGGCAAAGGGAGAACGGCAGAAACAATTGAGCAAGGAATTTGTGCGGGAATGGCTGATTGAAAACAATTTTATGGGTAAGGAAGGGCAGACAGTGCCCCCTATGAGCGATGAATGGATAACGACCATCAGTAACCGGTATATTGAATTGTTTGAAAAAGTTACGGGTGAAAAATTTGTGCCGGAGAACCTGAGTGTGGAAGAAACGGAGGAAAGGATTATTCGTTCTCTGGAACGGGTGCAAAAAATGTAGTGCAGCCATTACCCCCTTCATGGCGCCTTCGGGCGCTTTCCCGCCGGCGTCCTTCAAAAAAACGCAGTAGCTTTGCTTTCACCATGAAAAAGAATATCCTTGTCATAGGCGCCACGGGTATGCTGGGCAAGCCGGTTACGCACGCCTTGCTGCAATCCCCCGACCTGAAAGTCACCATCATGGCCCGGTATGTGGCCACGGCCAAAGCATTGTTTCCGGGCGCCCGCGTAGTGGAAGGAGATGTATTTGACCCGCTCAGCCTGCTGGCGGCCTTTGAAGGACAGGACGCCGTCTATATCAGCCTCGGTCCGTCACGCAACAGCAGGCCCAATGACCGCATGCCGGAAAGAGAAGGCATTGACAATATCATTTCGGTAGCGCAAACCACCGGCATCAAACGGCTGGCCTTGCTCTCTTCGCTGGTGCAGCAATACAACGGGATGAACGGATTTCGCTGGTGGATTTTTGATATGAAGCAGGAAGCAGTGAACAAAATCCGTACCTGCGGTATCCCCTATACGATTTTTTATCCTTCCAGTTTTATGGAAAACTTCGACCAGCTGATGATGAAAGGCAGCAACATCATGCTGGCAGGCGAATCCAAAGCGCTGATGTATTTCATTGCCGGGCAGGATTATGGCAAACAGGTGGCGCGTTCTTTTTCCATACTCACCAACGAAAACAAAGAATATGCCGTGCAGGGCGCAGAAGCATACAACTGGGACAATGCAGCTGGTATTTTCATTAAACACTATACAAAGAAAAAATTAAAGCCCATGAAAGCGCCGCTGGGTATGCTGCGATTCATGGGCAAATTCAGTACTTCTGCGCGGTATACCGCCAAAATTCTTGAAGCACTTAATAATTATCCGGAAAAATTTGAAAGCCATCACACGTGGCAGGAACTGGGAAAGCCGGAAATTACGCTGGCGCAGTATGCAGCGGGGTTATAATCAGCCCCCACATTCTCCATTATTGCTTACCTTTCTGTCATGAACCAATCTCTTATCACCATATTACTAATGGCCGCTCCTCTTATGGGCTTCACCCAAAACGACGAACACTATCTGCTCGTTGGCACCTATACCTCCCCCAAAAGCGAAGGCATCTACGTTTACAAATTCAACAGTACCACCGGCGATGTTACTCCCGTAAGCAAAGTAACCGCAGGTAACCCCTCCTACCTCGCCGTTTCCCCCGATCAAAGCTTTGTATTCGCCGTTAATGAAGACGGCAACGATAAAGGCAGCGTAGCCGCCTATGCATTCAATAAGGAAAACGGCACGCTCACCTTTATCAACAAACAACCCAGCGGCGGTGACCATCCCTGTTATGTGGCCGTTGATAAAAGCGGTAGATGGGTAGCAGTTGGAAACTATACCGGCGGCAGTCTTTCCATACTGCCTGTAATGGTAAATGGTTCATTGGGCACCCCACAAATCACCCCACACGTGGGCAGCAGTGTGGTGAAATCACGACAGGAAAAACCGCACGTCCATGCCACCGTATTTTCTCCTGATAACAAATTCCTCTTTGTGCCCGACCTGGGCATCGACAAAGTGATGGTATATGCTTTCAATGCAGGCAGCGGTAAACTGGACCCGCAGGAACCGGTAACCACCCCGCCGGGCGCCGGTCCGCGCCATTTCACTTTTCACCCCAACGGTAAATTTGCGTACCTGGCAGAAGAATTAACGGCCGATGTTTCTGCCTATACGTACGAAGATGGTACACTTACTTTCATTCAACGCATCAGCGCCCTGCCCGAAGGTTTCAGCGGTAATAAATCAGGCGCCGACCTGCATGTGTCGCCCGATGGACGTTTCCTGTATGCATCCAACCGCGGCACGTCCAACAACATTGCTATTTTCAGCATTGATAAGCGCTCAGGAAAACTCACGCCGGTTGGCCACCAGTCAACCCTGGGCGAAATTCCGCGCAATTTCAACTTCGATCCTTCCGGCAATTTTTTGTTGGTGGCCAATCAGAACAGCGACAACATTGTTATTTTCAAACGAAACGCCAAAACCGGTATGCTGGAAGATACGGGCAAACGTATTGAAGTGGGAAAACCGGTTTGTATCAAATGGATTGCTGGAGAAAAGAATAATAAATAATCATCCCTCCGTTATCTGATTTCTAAATTTCAATTCATCCAGTCGCGGTCTTAACCGTGCACGGCTCTTATTGAAGATATTTCTTCCCTTGTCAATTCCCTTGCGCACCTTCCTGCGTTCTTCTTCCGGCAGGTGGATCACCTCCCGGCACCCGGTGCTGCAGCAGCCTTCATACTTCGTGCGGCATTCATCGCACTGGATGAAGAGCAGGTGACAGCCTTCATTGGCGCAGTTTACGTGGGTATCTGCAGGTTTGCCGCATTGGTGACAGGTAGCAATGATATCATGGGTGATGCGTTCGCCCAGGCGATCGTCAAACACAAAATTTTTGCCGATGAACTTGCTTTCGAGTCCTTTTTCTTTTATCTGCCGGGCATAGTTGATAATGCCGCCTTCGAGGTGAAATACATTTTTAAAACCGTTGTGCAGCATCCAGGCGCTGGCTTTTTCGCAGCGGATGCCACCGGTGCAGTACATGATGATGTTGGCGTCTTTCTTATCCTTCAGCATTTCCACGGCCATGGGCAACTGTTCGCGGAAGGTATCGCTGGGCACTTCAACGGCGCGCACAAAATGTCCCACCTCATATTCGTAGTGGTTGCGCATATCCACTACAATGGTATCGGGGTCATTCAGTAAGGCGTTCATTTGTCCGGCATTTACATAGCGTCCCTTTCTTGTCATGTCGAAAGAGGGATCGTTAATGCCGTCAGCCACGATCTTTTCGCGCACCTTTACTTTCAGCACCCAGAACGACTTGCCATTATCGTCAACGGCAATATTGAGCCGCAGTCCGTTCAGGGGCGGATAGGAATACAGGTATTCTTTCAATGCCTCGAAATTGCCGGCCGGTACGCTGATCTGTGCGTTGATGCCTTCATGCGCCACATAAATGCGCCCGAATACTTTCAGCTTGTCGAGGTTCAGGTACAATTCATCGCGGAAAGCCTGCGGATCTTCAATGGGAAAATACTGGTAGAAGGAAATGGTGGTGCGGGGTTCTGTTTCCTGGTACAAACGTTCCTTCAGCTCCTTTTGGGAGATGCGGTTATGTAAAAATGCCATACTGTGTAAATTTTTGCGACCGCATGCCGGGCGGTCA
>Ga0164243_10001754_pt1 | contig 36326 bp, 31 predicted proteins | sample OricompcompostOP_FD_108781 | JGI IMG/M metagenome (GOLD analysis project Ga0164243, IMG submission 108781) | Organic Plus compost microbial communities from Emeryville, California, USA - Original compost - Organic plus compost (OP) | ecosystem: Engineered > Solid waste > Mixed feedstock >...
AAGACCGCATGCACAACCTCCTCACCCGCGTATGCGCGGAAAACAACGGGCAGCTATTCATTACCGACACCCACGAAGAAAGAATCCGCAAACATTTTGATGCGCTGCAACAACCCTGGCAACTGGTAACCATCAGCTGATGTGCTGATGTACTCAGTTTCAACTATTCATGCGCATTTCCCAACCCTGTACCGCATCACCACGTAACCTTGTAATCATTGCAATGCCTCCCTGAATCCGGGGATTTTGATCAAAAAATGCGATGAATTTCCCGGCGCCTGCCTCGTGATCACATTTAAAGAATTAAATTCACCATGCAACACGATTGTTATGGCCATATCAAACCCCATGAGATCCGTCATTGACTGCCTGGAAAGTGCGTCCGACCCTGCAGTTGCCTATTTCTCTTTCGAAACAGATGATACCGGCGAATACGGAGCCATCCGCGCCAATAAGGAAGGATTGCGCCGCTATGCGCTCGAACTCCTGAAAAAATCTGTGGAGATGGAAGAAAAACGCGATGGACAGGTACTGTGCTTTCATCACTATGAATGGCTGGTGAGCGATGCCGGCTACGATCTCATCCGTTGTGTAAAACCCGAGTATGCCAGTCGCACGGAAATACTCGCTTCCAGCCAGGCACACAAGACGGCCATGCCGGGCGGCGCCGTCAACGGCAAACAGCAGGGATGCTTTGCCGCCATACTGACCATTGCAGCCACATGTTTATGCACAGCGGCCTTACTTATACGCTTGTTTTCCTAATTTGCGGCTATGGGAGAATATTCACTGGGCGATGCACTAAAATCATTTCTGAGCAAAAGCCGTTTAAAAGGCGCTGTGCAGGCCATGCAGATTGAAGAGGTGTGGGAAAACATGATGGGAAAGACCATCGCCCGCTATACCGATACCATCCGGATACACGGCAACATTCTCTATATCACCACCACCGTTGCACCGCTGAAGCAGGAGCTGTTATACCAGAAAGAAAAAATCCTTCAACGCGTGAATGAAGCATTGGGCGAAAATATAGTGAAAGAAGTGGTGATCAGGTAACGCATCGCTCCATCGCTATTGTATCCGTACGCGCGGGTCAGCAGCAGCATACAGGAAATCGGAAAAGATATTTACCACAATAAAGAAAAACGAAGTCAGCAGTACAGAGCCCATTACCACCGGAAAATCCAGTTTGTCCAGCGCATCCACCGTAACCTTGCCGATGCCTTTCCATCCGAAAATATATTCTACAAAAAAAGCACCCGCCAGCAATTCTGCAAACCACCCGGTAACAGCAGTGATCACCGGGTTGAGCGCATTGCGTAAGGCATGTTTCCATACCACAACGCGCCGCGACAGTCCCTTCGCATAGGCAGTACGGATATAGTCCTGGTTCAATACATCCAGCATGGCGCTGCGGGTAAGCTGGGTAATGATGGCCAGCGGACGGATGCCCAGCGTAATGGCGGGCAATACCAGGTTTTGCAACGACAGGTAGCGTTCGCCCGTGGCTTCATCCAATTCAAACCAGTTGCCGATCAGGCTTAAACCGGTGATATCACTCAATACAAATCCAAACACATACCCTATGATAATACCCATGAAAAAGGAAGGCGCAGAAATGCCCATTACACTCGCAAAAATGGCGGAAGTGTCCATCCACGTATCTTTTTTCACGGCAGCCGTCACGCCCAGCGGTATACCCAGTACAATGGCAATGACAATGGCTGCCAATGCCAGCAGCAGCGTGCCGGGCAAGGCTTCCATCAAAATGGTCCATACATCTTTGCGCGTTTGATACGATCGCTGGAGATAAGGAAGCTTGATACCAATTTTTGACTCCCCGCCAAAAAAGAACCCTTTCAGTTGTTTGGATGCAATTTCTTTTTCATCGTGAACGCCTATGGGAGAAACATCATTCAGGTAGTATAAGAATCGTTTCCACGTGGGTTGGTCCAGGTACAGTTCTTTACGGATGTTTTCCTGCGTGGCCGCATCGGCAGTTTGTCCCAGCAGCAGCCGTGCCGGATCGCCAAAGCCCTGGAACAGGAAAAATACCAGCACCACCACGCCCAGCATCACCAACATGCCGTAAAAGATCCGCCTGGTGAAATATCGTATCACGGGTGGTAAACAATTTTTTTATTGAGCAGCCGTGGAATCTGTTACCTGTTCTGCCGGCGCCGGTTCCACGGGTGCAGGATTGGCCTCCAGTTGGGTGATTGCTTCCAACGCCCTGCTGAAATCATAGTAACTCCATTTCTCCAGGATGGTGCCGTTCTTCACCAGGAACAAGGCAGGATTGGCGCGCGCCGCCGTTTTGATGGCCACTACATCGCACTGTACAGGCGTGAACGAAAAGAATACATCCGGCGGCTGGTTGCGCAGGGTTTCAAACGGAATACTGGTCACCATTGTACCTTCTATCTTCTTTTGTTCTGCAACGCGCATGATGGCGTTCAGTTCTTCCGTCCAGTGACCGGTTTTGTAACCGTCTTTCAGGAACAGGTACAACTGATAACGGTCTTCCGCGAGCAATGCTTTCGTGGTATCATTACCGTAATACGTAGTGAGTGAAAAATCTTTGATGGCCGGTTCTGCATTGCCCTTACGCACCACTTTATCGTAACGCTTTACAAACTGGTAGAGGGAATCATCAAAGTCTTCGGGGAATTCACTCGCGGTAAATTCTACTTCCTGTCCGCCCTTGTTGTATACAAATGTGATCACGGTACTATCAGGAACAGCGCCGGGCGGGATATTCATTTTCTCCACGATGTTATTGCCTTTTTTGTAAGGCAGACAATCAAGTACCGGCAGGTGCGCCAGCACATGAAACTGCAACGCAATGGAGAACACCGTAGTAAAGAACAATACCAGAATGCTGTTGCGGCGGTTCAACACCGGCTTGATCTTGTTGCGATAGGCAAATACCAGCCCGATCAGCGCCAGCAAGACCACGTCTTTCATAAACGACTGGTCGGCGGTAAGCGGTATGCAATCGCCAAAGCAACCACATTCGCGCACTTTGCCGGAGAACAGTGCATAACCGGTGAGGAAGGTGAAGAACACAATCAGCAACAGCAGCAACCAGCTGAACAGGCGCATCTGCCAGCCCACCAGCACTGCCACGCCGGCAATGATCTCAAAAGCGATCATGGCTATGGACAAGGCCAGCGAATAGTCGTTCAGAAAATGCCAGCCCCATATTTCAAAAAACTCCTGCATTTTATAACTCAGACCCAGCGGATCATTCGCTTTGATCAGGCCCGAGAAAATAAACAGCACGCCTACAATTATCCGGGATACGTTCAATACTATTTTCATGATGAATATGGTCTATGAATTTAGGTGGTGTTAACCGGATTTCTGCATCTTTATCCTTTGTGTTTGCCTTCGGCAATCAATATCAGCGCAAACACAGCATAATTGATGATGTCTATAAAATTAGCATCAATCCCTTCACTGATCAAGGTTTTTCCGTCATTTAACAGTATCTGGCGGATGCGCATTAGTTTCATAAGAATAAGGTCGGTGAAACTTTCCTGGCTCATATCGCGCCAGGCTTCGCCGTAATCGTGGTTCTTATCCAGCATGACGCGTTTGGCTTCGCCGATCTTTTCATCAAACAATTCCTGCACTTTGTCCACGGGCAATTCTTCTACGGCTTCGTTGCGCAAACCGGCCTGTATCAACCCGATCACTGCGTAATTCAGGATGCCGCAGAATTCATCGGTTACATTATCGCTCACCAGGTGAACGCCTTTTTCCTGGATGGTGCGGATCCGTTGCGCCTTGATGAAGATCTGGTCTACGATTGAAATGGGCCTCAGCACACGCCAGGAGGTGCCATAATCCCTGGTCTTTTTCAGAAAAATATCCCTGCATGCTTGTACTGCCGCGTCGTATTGCTGGTTTGTATCGGTCATAATGGTTAAATCTCAAAATAAATGGCAACAGGAACTTTCACCTGCATATATTCGCTCAAAAGTAACGAACATCGCCTAATGTTTACACTCAATTGCCGTGGCCGTTTGCTGGTTGTGGATAAACCGCTGGTCATGGGAATAATTAATACTACGCCGGATAGTTTTTATGCCGGCAGTCGCGTGTCCGGTGAAACGCAGCTACTGCAACAAGCCGAACAGATGTTGAAGGATGGCGCGGCCATACTGGATATCGGCGGACAAAGCACGCGGCCGGGCAGTGCGCGCATCGGCGCTGAAGAAGAGTTGCAGCGGCTGATCGGGGCCATCAGCGCCATCCACCGGCGCTTTCCGGAAGCGTATATTTCTGTTGACACCTACTGGTCTGCCGTGGCGAAAGAAGCCGTAGCAGCAGGCGCCTGCATCGTGAATGATATCAGTGCAGGCCTGTTCGACAGCAATATGCTATCCACTGTAGCGCAACTCAACGCACCCTATATCTGCATGCACATCAAGGGCACACCTGAAACCATGCAGGAAAACCCGGTATATGAAAACCTGGTGCGGGAAGTGCTGGATTTTTTCATTGAGCGCATCAGATTATGCCGGCAGGCAGGCATCAAAGACATCATTGTAGATCCCGGCTTTGGTTTTGGTAAAACCATCCGGCACAATTTCGAACTGCTGCGACAGTTGTCTTTGCTGCAGGTACTTGAGCTCCCGCTGATGGTGGGCCTGTCGCGCAAGAGCACGGTATGGAAAACGCTGGGCATTACGGCTGATGAAGCGCTGAACGGAACTACGGTGCTGCATACGATAGCGCTGCTCAACGGCACGCATATCCTGCGCGTACATGATGTGAAGGAAGCGGTGGAAGCGGTAAAGCTGGTGCAGGCGCTGAAGCAGGCAATGTAAAATGCAGGCAGTATAAAAATAAGAAGGCAGCATTCAGGTTGCCCCTCCTGCTGCCTTTAATGTCTTGCAGGTTGTTGTTACTTCACACAACCTTCCTCACGCTTCTATTTTTGTTCGCTTTGCGGCGCTTTCTCTGCCGGCTTATTTTGACCAGGCTGCTTTTCTGCATTCGGGTCTCTTACATCTGCTATCTCAATATCAAACACCAAATTGGCAAACGGCGTATTGAGTATCTGGCGCTGTTCGCCATAAGCGAGCCAGTAAGGAATGTACAAAGTGCCTTTGCCGCCTTTGCTGAAATAGGGAAGCGCATCATCCCAACCTTCAATCACGCTGCGGGTGCCCACGCGTACAGGATAAGGATTCTGGCCCATATTGGTTTGGAATTCCTTACCCTTGAACAAGGAGCCCCTGTAAAATACCTCGGCAATTTTACCGCTGTCGGCGCGCATGCCGCTACCCTGCTCCTTAATCACAATGTACGTGCCTTTAGGTGTTTTCACATATTGAATCTTGTTGGCGGCAAGGTAGTCTTCTATTTCCTTGATGGTTGGTTCCCGGCGTTTTTCAAATTCTTCCCGCTGCTTTTCCTGGAATTTGCTGATGGTGGCCGTCTGGTCGGCGTCTTTGGCGCTGTCGCTGGTGAAAACATCTTCCACTTTCAGGGTAAAGATGATCTTGTCTTTACGGGTGAGAAATGGTGGCAACCCGCCCTGACGTTTAAAAAGACTATCGGCAAAAAGCACCACGATGACGCTGTCGCCTTTGTGCAACAGGGGCAACACCTCTCCGGCATTGTAGTTGGGTGGCACACTATCCACCATCACATAGGCCGGTACGGAACTGTAACTTTCTTCCAGCAGGCTGTCGCGCACGGTTTGTTTCAGGTTCAGCTTCACCCAGTCGCCGCGCTTTACCTGTTTTGCATTTTTTTCGGAGATGATCTTATACATCAGGCCGCTGCGTGTTCGCTTGAAGCCACTGTTGTCGCATCCTGTCATCAGCACCAGGGCAATGCCCAGTAATATCAGAGATATTTTTTTCATTTTGTATGATTATTGATAAATATGTAGCGAATGTATTTATCCTACTGCAACAATAAAGCATTTTCTTTCATGGCGGCGAGGAAGTGTTGAACGGTTACGTCCAGCGGAGCACTGCTGCGACCGCCGGAAGCGTTTACATGGCCGCCTCCTTCGAAGTATTTGCGGGCAAAAACATTTACATCAAAATCGCCCTTGCTGCGGAAACTCCATTTGCGTTCTTCATCGCGGTCAATCACCAGGGCGGCCAGTTTGATTCCCTGGATGCTCAGCGGGAAATTCACCAGCCCTTCGGTATCGCCGGTCTTTATTTCAAAACGCAGGAGATCTTTTTTGGAGATCGCTATCAGTGCGGTGTTGTATTCGTAAAAAATGTCCATGCGGTGCAGCAGCACATGCCCGATAAACCGCAGGCGGTTCTCATAAAAATTGTCGTACACATTTTCATGCACACGGGTGTGCTGCAGTCCGCGCTGCTTCAGGTCGGCCACCATCAAATGCACCCTGGTGCTGGCCGCAGGGAAACGGAAAGAGCCGGTATCGGCCATTACGCCCGCATACAGGCATTCAGCAATGGGTATGGAAATGCGATCGCTATAGCCTGCTTCTACAATAAAATCGTAGATCATTTCGCAGGTTGAACTTTTGGAGGTATTGCTGATACCATAGTGAAAGTTCTGCGATTCGGGTTGCTGATGGTGATCTATCAGGATGCGGGTAAAATTGCCTTTCAGCAGCGAAGGGGCCATATGCTTGGCGCGCACCAGGGCATTGAAGTCGAGACAGAATACCCACTCTGCAGCGTTCAGAATAGTTTCGGCCCGGTCGCGTTGCAGTTCATAATCTACTACTTTGTTGCAATCCGGCATCCAGTCGAGCCATTTGGCCCAGTTGGTGGGTGAAATGACGGTTACCTGGTGCCCAAAGGTCAACAGGAAATGGTATAGCCCCAGCGCGGACCCCATAGCATCAGCATCTGGTTTCTGATGCATAGTGATCACTATGTTACGCGGAGTAGTAAGTAACGGGTATATTTCGCTGATTTCCTTCATGAAAGCGCGGCAAAGTTGCAGAAATAATTGGCAAAAACCCAATTTAGTTTTGAACGGGTTGTGCAGAGGGGATTTTTCTTTTTGCCATCTGCCGCCCAAAGAATTCTCCCTCCTTCTTTGCGCCTTTGCGTCTACGCGGTATTTTTGCGCCCTAAATTGAAGATAATTATATGAGCAACCGAACGTTCACGATGATTAAACCGGACGCCATGAAGAACGGTCATGCCGGTGCTATCCTGGATAAAATCATTAAGGCAGGCTTTAAAATAGTATCTCTCAAGATGACCCGCCTGAGCCCTGAAAAAGCCGGGGAATTCTATGCAGTGCACAAGGAACGGCCTTTTTATGGAGAACTGGTGGAATTTATGAGCAGCGGCCCCATTATTGCCGCCATCCTCGAAAAAGAAGATGCTGTTGCATCGTTCCGCAAACTGATCGGCGCCACCAATCCCGCCCAGGCAGAGGAAGGCACCATCCGTAAATTATTCGCCACTTCTGTAGGGGAAAACGCTATCCACGGCAGCGACAGCGACGAGAACGCAAAGATTGAAGGAGATTTCTTTTTCAGCGGCCTGGAAAGATTTGCATAACTGGATATTCGCACCAAAATACAAATGTGCTGATCGTTTAAGAACCATCAGCACATTTGCTTATTTTCAAAGCATGCTTATTTACTGAAATACCCTCCGCATATTCTCCGTACCAAACATGCTGCTTGTCCCATGCACCTCTGCACATGCACTAATTCTTCATCGGCTTCACGTCATACCCTTTCTTCCGCAGCAAACTGATCACTCCCTGGTCGCCGGGCAAATGACCAGCGCCCACGGCAAACAGAACAGATTGTTGCGCCATCAGCTCCGGCATTAATTCCACCCACCGGCGATTGCGGTTATACACCAGCAAATCCATATACTCTTCCAGGCCGGGGTCACTTTTATGCATCAGCGAATCCATCCGCGAAAGGTCCTGCTTGCGGTACACATCCACCATTTCCAGCATCACCTTTTTGTAGTTATCAATGCTGTCAATATAGTTCACCAGATCTTTGGCCTGTTTGGCGTAGGGAATGCTGTCGAATATGCCTGCCTGGAACTGCATGGTCTCCAGGCCTTTTATTTCTTTCTCATACTTTTTGCTCTCCCCCATGATCTGCATTTCCATACCATTTTTCTGTTCGCAGGTGAGTATGCGTTCGCCAATCAGGCTGGACAAAAAATAAGGTTTGAAACGATTGAGCAGCGATAAGGGCATGGGCAGTGAAAGTTGTTTGAAATAACTTTCCACGCGCGCATATTCTTCGGGAGTAAGCAGTTCAGATATTTTTTGTCCGTCTGCCATACGCAGGTATTGCAAAGCACCCAGCATCTGCTTCATATCGTCCATGTCCAGCTCAAAATAGATCACTTCTGAGTTCCTGATAATCTGCTGCAGGTTTTCGCTCAGCTGCGCATCTTCCGCACACAGGATATGCATGGTGCCAAAAAGATAGGAGGGCTTTTTCAACCCGTTGCCGCTGATTTCCCATAGCAGCGTATTTACTTCCTCCTGTTGGGCGGCCTGTGATGCGGGCGCACCAACAGTGTTGCCATTGCTTTTCTTTGGAGAACCACACCCCCAGCCTGCCATCGCCACACACCAAAACACCATAAAAGAAGCCTTCACGATCATGTGTATATGTTTTTTAATATTGTTGGGTTACGGATAACAGAATCACATACAAAAGATTACATCGTCATTTCAACATATTACCACGTATCTATATATCCACTTAATTATGTAAGCACGTAATCTTTATAACAATTTACCATGCCAAGCGTAACCATAATTTCATTATTATTGCGGCAGATTTTATCCTGCTGAATGGCTGATGCAAAAACCAGCAATTCACCTGTGGTGACCGACCGGCCGCACGAAAGAACAAAGCTAAACAGCAACCGGGACATTCGCCAATAAAACTTTGCCAATACAGGAATAAAAAACCTGGACCGTCGTTGTATATCCTGTATTGTAAGTTGCATTCAATCAGTACGAAGTATAAACCTCCAGAAAGAGCAGACAGGGAAAAAGTGCGAAAACAAAATCCGGCAAAGGTCGCCCGATGGCAGCCATCCGAAGGGCCCGGGTGCGGATTACTGTTCCCTAAACAATTGCGGATGCTAAATGTTGAATTGCGCCATGAAACCCCTTTACGCTTTTCTCTTATTCTTCATCAGTACGTTCAGTTGTTTCAGCCAGTCTCCCCTGCCCGAATTTGGGGTGTTCACTGATGAGGAAAAAGCGTTAACAGAATGTTCTTTTGATACAGAAGCAGACGCCATTGTGCTGTTTGATGACGCTACCTCCGATTACGATGATCAGCACCGCCTCATCACGCGCCGGCGTATCCGCATCAAGGTGCTGAAAGAAAAAGGCATCCGTTATGCCGATGTGGAAATTCCCTACTATTCAGAAGGCGATTTTGAATACCTGTCCGATATAGCCGCCATCGTTGGCAATACCGGCCCTGACGGCAACCTGCACGTGCAGGAAGTAGACAGGAAGCAGGTGTTTCGTCAGAAGATCAATCAATATTATTCTGCTGTAAAATTTGCTATACCCAATGTAAAAGTGGGCAGCATTATCGAATACCAATACACCAGTATTAAAAAGCATTACGGTGGCCTTGAAGACTGGGAATTTCAGCGCGAAATCCCTACCCGCCATAGCCGGTACACCCTTTCGGTATTGCCCAATGCTGAATTTGCCTACAGGGTGCATAATAAATCTTACCTGCCCATCAACATAAAATCTGAAAAGAATTCCGGCAGGATCCTGTTCGAAATGCATGATATAGGCGGTTTGCGCAATGAACCGTACATGGATTCCCGCAAAGACTACCTGCAGCGCGTAGAATTCCAGTTGTCCGGTTACCAGGGTTCCTTTGGCGACCGCCGCAAATACATGACCACCTGGAATGAAGTAGTGCGTGAACTGATGGTGCATCCCGGCTTCGGCCGGCAACTCAACAAGAGACTGGCCGTGAGCGATGCCTTCATGAAAGACATTCAGCTCATGGCCTCGCCCCTGCATAAAATGGCAGCCGTTTACCGGTACGTGCAGAACAACCTTACCTGGAACGGCATCGGAGGCAAATTTGCCGACAATGTAAAGGAAGCCTGGGAGAAAAAGAAAGGCTCCAATCCGGAGATCAATCTTATTCTCATCAACCTGCTGGAAGAAGCCGGGCTGGAAGTATACCCGCTGCTGGTAAGCGAACGCGGACATGGCAAAGTGAATCCCGATTACCCGTTCATTGACCAGTTCAATACCGTAATGGCCTATGTGGTCATTGGCAAAGATTATTACGTGCTGGACGGCGCCAGCTATTATACCCCGCCCACTACCATCCCCTTCAGCGTGGTGAATACAATGGCGTTTGTAGTGAACAGGAAGAAAGGCGGCATTATAACGTTGACGGAAGAACGCAAAATGAACCGTGACCATGTGACCATCCTGGCAAAGGTGAACCCTGACGGCCTGCTGGCGGGAAATGCCATCATCAACAGCTACGACTATTCCCGCATCCCTCGCGAACGCAGCTATCGCAGAAACAAAAGCAATTTTGGCGAAGCGTATTTCCTGAAAAATATACCGGGACTGAAGATGGACAGCCTGCAGCTGGACAACCTGGATAACGATACCCTGCCGCTTATCCAGCAATTTAACTTTTCCATGCCTGTTACCAATACGGGCGACTACCATCTGCTGAGACTGAACCTGTTTACCGGACTTGAAAACAATCCTTTCATTTCCGACACGCGTTTTACCAATATTGATTATGGCTGCCGCCAGTTGCTTTCTTTGAATGCCCTGGTAACACTGCCCGGCGACTGGCAGCCGGAAACGCTGCCGCGCGACGTGAAGCTGATCATGCCCGACACCAGCATCAGCATTACGCGGCTATGTTTCTATGAAAAAGAAAACAACAGGTTATCTGTGCGGTACACCGTTAAAACCGACCGGCCGGTTTTCCCTGCCGATGAATACCCGGCCGTAAAGGAATTCTATAAGAAGATGACGGATATATTGAACGAACAGATCGTTCTGCGGAAAAAAACCGCAGCAAGACCTTAAACGAATGTTACGGACCGGGACCACCCATGCCTGGCCGGACACAACAGTACAATAACAAACCCAAAATGACCCTTCTATGAAGCAATTGCTCACCCTGACCGCCTGCGCGCTCCTTACCATTACCGCCTTTTGCCAACGCGGCAAAGACGTGCCTGAATTTGGCAAAATTGACAAAGCCGACCTGGAAATGACCACCTGCGAATTTGACCAGGACGCTGAAGCAATGATGCTGTTTGAAGTGGGAGAATTGTACTGCACCATTTCCAGTGCGGGCGTGAACTTTGACATTGATAAACATGTACGCCTCAAAATATTGAAAGACAAAGGCAAGGAATGGGCGGATGTGCGTATCCGTTATATCGGCTATAAAAACGATGAATCCATTAAAAACCTTGCTGCACAAACCTACAACCTGGATGAGAACGGCAACATCGTGACTACAAAGGTGGAAAAGAAACTGGTGTACCAGAAAAAGGTCAATAAGTACATGAATGAAATGGTATTTACCTTTCCTGATGTAAAGGTTGGCAGCGTGCTTGAATTCAAATACACCCAGACCAATACGGGCATTGTCAACTGGTATTTTCAAAGAAGAATACCGGTACAATACAGCCGGTACAAAATTGATATGCCACGGGAAATTGAACTGTACGCCTCACCGGTATGCATGCTTCCCTATGAAAGAAAGAAAGACTCCAGGGGCACCCGCGACATCCAGGTCTATTCCATGAAAAATATCCCTGCCCTGCGCAATGAACCTTATATCAGCTGCGATGACGACTACCGGCAACGGCTGGAAGTACGTCCACTTGCCATCAACCCGCCCTCCCAGCCCAGGATCAGCCTGGTGAAGGACTGGAAGAAAGTGATCAAAGATCTGATGGACCACGAAGATTTCGGCGTGCAGCTGAAACGCAATATTCCCCGCACCGACGACCTCGAAGCCGCCCTTAAAACAGTTACAGCCCCCTATCAGCGGATGGTGCTGGTACATGATTACGTACGCAACAACATGCAGTGGAATGAAATTGAAGGCATCTACGCACAGGACGGCATCCGCGCCGCCTGGAAAGACCGCAAAGGCACCACCGGCGAGATCAATATGATTCTTGTTAACCTGCTCAAAGATGCCGGGCTGGACTGCAAACCGCTATTGGTAAGCACCCGTGAAAATGGCAGGGTGAACACCGGCATTGCCGAAACCCGGCAATTCAATAAAGTGATGGCCCATGTAACCATAAACGATAAAGTGTATGTGCTGGACGCCACAGACAAGTATACACCGGCCAGACTGATCCCCTACGACGTAATGTTCAGCGAAGGACTGATCATCAACAAGCTGGAAAACTACGACTGGGGCTGGACGGTGATATGGGACGAAAAGCAACGCTTCCGCGATATAGTGCTGCTGCGCGCCGAACTCAATGATGCCGGCGTACTGAAGGGCGAAGCCGTGGTGAACAGTTACGATTACTCGCGGATAAAAAGAATGCCCCTGCTGAAAAAGAGCCGGGAGGAATTCAAGAACACTTATTTTACTTCTTCCATGCCCGGCCTGCAGCTGGAAGATTTTTCCCTTCAAAATGAAGCGGTTGACTCTTTACCCCTGGTGCAGAAGATGAACTTTACCCTTCCGGTAAACGCATCGGGCGATTACAAATATTTTTCCGTGAACCTGTTTACAGGCATGGAAAAGAACCCGTTTGTGGCGGACAACCGTTTTTCTGATGTGTTCTTTGGCCCCAACCAGCTCTACAGCTTTGTTTCAAGCATAACCATACCTGATGGCTATGTGTTTGATGCGCTGCCCCAAAATATCCGTATGCTCATGCCCGATACCAGCATTACGATCACCCGCATTTTTGCGGCTGATAAGAAACAGGTATCGGCGCGGATTACGCTGGAATTCAAAAAACCATTTTATTCTATTGAAGAATACCCGGAGTTTAAGGAATTTTACAAGAAATTATTCGATCTGCTGAATGAACAGATCGTAATCCGGAAAGAAACCAACCCTTAACGACAGCGTATGCGTAAATACCTCCTGTATTTTGCAGACTGTAACAAACCAAAGACCATGAAAAAGAAGTTGCTATTGGTTGCCTCTTTATTGCTGGCGGCTGTTCCCGCGTTTGTGCAGAACATCAGCTATGTATTGTCTACCATTTCGGAACCGCTGCGAAAGAATGCGCATACCGTAACAAGGTATGAAAACACATTGTTTGAAGTGGCAGACGCCGATGAAGCATCGCTGAAAATACACCGTGTGGTGACCGTGCTGGATGCCGATGGCAAACATGCCTTGAATTTTGCACAGTATACCTCAAAATATTTATCACTCGTTGATGCGGAGATCAAGGTATACAATGATGCCGGTAAGCAGGTGGGCAGGTATAAAAAGAAAGACATGAGTGTGCAGGCCACCGGCGAAGGTTTGATAGAAGACGGTTACCGCATCTCCTTTGCCGTGCCGGTCACCAACTATCCGGTAACGGTGGAATACAAGTATGAACTGAAATTCAAGGGCACCCTCGGCTATCCTACGTTCCAGGTACTATCGCCGGGCGAAGGCGTTGAATTGTCCTCCTTCACCGCCAAAGTGCCCAAAGACCTCGACCTGCGCTACAAAGAACAAAATATCAGTCTCAAGCCGCAGGTAACGGAAGAAGGAAAATACAAAATCTACAAGTGGACTGTCAGCAATATGCCGCCCATAGAAGATGAAGAAGGTGCAGTAAGTGCCGAATTCCGCTTCCCTGCTATCCGGCTGGCGCCGAACCGCATTTCATTTTATGGTTATGCCGGTGATGTAAGCAGCTGGAAAAACTTTGGAGCATGGGTGGCCAATTTGTACAAGGGACTCGACGAACTGCCTGAAGCACGCAAAAACTTTTTCCGCGATCTGGTGAAAAACATACCCGATGAAAAAGAAAAGATCAGGGTCATTTACCAGTACATGCAAAAGAATTTCCGCTATGTAAGTATTCAATTGGGCATTGGCGGATGGAGACCTTTTTCGGCGGAGTTTACCGACAATAAGAAATATGGCGATTGCAAGGGATTGAGCAATTTCATGAAAGCGGCCCTCAAGGCTGTTGGCATCAACAGCTATGTGGCGCTTATCAATGCCCAATACAACAAGGCGCCCGTTGATCCCGACTTTCCGGCAAACCGCTTCAACCACGCTATTCTTTGTGTGCCCCTCAACAAAGACACGGTATGGCTTGAATGCACCAGCAATACGGCAGCCTTCGGCAAGCTGGGCACATTTACCGAAAACCGCAACGCCCTGCTGATTACAGAAGAAGGCGGTGTGCTGGCGCCCACGCCCGTCACCAAACCCGAAGACAATCTCATGGCTATTCATACCATGGTATCGGTTCAGGAAGATGGCTCGGGCGAAGCAAAAGCACTGGTGAGCACTACAGGGCGCTACCGCGAAATGATGGACTACATGAGCACGGAGAAAAAAGACAATCAGAAGCAATTCATTGTACACGGTATCGGATTCAAACAACCTGACCAGTTCAACATGACAAAGCAGCCGTCTGATGATCTGCATACTACTGCCATCGAACTGTCCTTTGAAAAAGTGCCGGAATTCATTGCAGGCAGTAAGATGTTTATTAGTCTGCGCATGTATAAATTCTGGGAAATGAAACTTCCCAAAGGCGACAACCGCAAACTCGACTATTTCTTCCGCAATCCTTTCATTCAATCCGATACTACAGTATACAAACTGCCCGAAGGATATACCATAGAAGCATTGCCCAAACCCAAAGAGCTTAGCTGTCCGCATGCCACCTACAGCACCCAATACTGGTTCAATGAAAAAGAAAGGGCCGTATATTCAACAGCCAGACTGGTATTGCAACGGCATCGTATACCCGCTGCCGGCTATGCTGCTGTAAAGAAATTCTTCGACGAAGTGCTGCTGGATGAAGCGCAACGCATTGTGGTAAAGAAACTATAAACCACTTACTTCACCACTGCATCTTCACCATACAGCTGGTCTTTGTATTTCAATGAGGGAGATGGTATGAATGGCCCGATGCCGAGCTCATTCCATTTCTTATCCACTGCTGCAATGGTGGCGTCATCGGCCACGATGATATTCGGCCAGTCGCGTTGAAAATTATCGAAGGCTTTGGTCTTGATGGTGCCGTCCAGGCCCATGCAGGCCCAGCGTTTGCCGGGCTGGAGAGTGGAAGGCAGTTCAGTAAGATAATGATCGCGGCGGGGGTCCAGGTTGTTACAGAAACGCCAGAGCGCTACAGGAAGATCGGTAGCATCTACGGTGTGTTCTACATACAATACCAGCTTGATGCCTTCGATCAGTGCGGATGCACAAAGTTGCGTATGCAGCTCACGGATATGTCCCGGCCGGTTCTTTTCAACCGACACAATCAGGCAGGGAATATCTCTGGCCAGCAGCTGATCATTCACCGAACGGATGTCGGGGAACCGGGAGATTATCCTATTCTTATCAAACTCATAATCGGGTGGCAGGAAATAATAACTGTCGTCCTCTTCTTCTTCGGTTTTGAAGGTGCCGTCAATACACATCTTGCCGCCAAAGCCCGGTTTGCTGCAGCTATGGTCCAGCACATCCATGGGACCCTGGGAAAAACAGATATCCGTAGCGGGATTGAGGTTGCGGAAAATATCCTGTGCCAGTTTCAGGTAATTGGTCAACGGGTAACCGGCGTCTTTTCCATGGGCCGGTTGCGATGCAAGCACCAGTATTTTATTGAACATCATTTGGCCGGCGCCCCACATGGCGTTCATCACTTTTTGTCCCTGGCCTGCATATTCCTTATTGATCTTTGCAATAACGAGGTTATGAAAAACGCCTTCCACCGGCATGTCCATATCCACAATTTCGGGCACCATGGTCATTTTGATGGGCGCCAGAAAAATTCTTTCCGTGGCCTTTCCCAGCCAGGCGTCTTCCTGCGGCGGTATGCCTACGATGGTGGCGGGATATACAGCATTCTTACGGTGCGTAATAGCGGTTATATGAAACCGTGGGTACCAGTCGGGTAAGGAATAGTAACCGGTATGGTCGCCGAAGGGGCCTTCCCATATCAGGTCATCCGCAGGGTCAACATATCCTTCGATGATGAAATCGGCATCGGCGGGCACCTCCACTTCGGGTTGGGTGATACAGCGTACCAGTTCTACCCTTTTCTTGCGGAGGAAACCGGCCAGCATGTATTCATCCACATTATCCGGCAACGGCGCGGTAGCGGAATAGGCATATACCGGATCGCCACCGAGGGCCACGGCCACCGGCATTCTTTTGTTCAGCTTTTTGTATTCATTGAAATGGCGGGCGCTCACTTTATGCTTGTGCCAGTGCATACCGGTAAGCGTGGCGCCAAACACCTGCATGCGGTACATACCCACATTACGCATACCGGTATGGGGATCTTTGGTATGAATAATGGGAAGCGTAACAAAGGGACCGCCATCTTTGGGCCAGCAGGTGATCACCGGCAGCCGCGTAATATCCGGTTGCGTCATCACCACTTCCTGGCATTCACCGCGACCACTTTTTACATGCGGCATCCACGAGGCAAAACGGGACAATTGCGGCAACACTTTCAGTTTGTCCAGGATGCTTTCTTTTGGCGAAGCCAGCAATTTGAACAGGCTTTCGATCTCTGCGGCTATATCGTCTAACCGCTGCACGCCGAGCGCCAGGCACATTCTGCGTTCACTGCCATAAGCGTTCATCAGCACCGGAAAATCATAGCCGGTATTTTCAAAAAGCAACGCCTTGCCGCCGCCGGAGGTTTTACTCATGCGGTCGGTGATCTCGGCCATTTCCAGTTTGGGATCAACGTAGGTTTTGATGCGGACCAATTCTCCGGCCTTCTCTAATGTCTGTATAAAATGCTGCAGGTTGCGATAAGCCATGCGCAAAAGTAAGGCGGAAAGGTGGAACTAATATACAGGGGTCGGACACCCATACTGACTGCCTCTTCTTCCCGGCAAAAATCCATTACCGGTATTAAGACCTATGTATAATGTAAAGCCGGTGAAATAATACCAGTCTTTGTATTTCGATCCGCCACGCACCGTTCCGTCTGCGGGATAAGCCGGCGCCCCTTCTTTTTCTGCAGCACGATACGCCATCTCTACTGCTTTCGGTCCGCGCTCCTGCAACAATGTTGCCTGGTCAACATAGGTGGTGCTTACATCGTCGAGGTAGTCTGTAAAAATCTTGCGCAATCCCACTTCATACGCCAGCACTGTATTGGGACTTACGCGAAACTTTACCCCTGCGCCAAATGGAATGGCAAACTGCGTAAGCTTATAAGGTTTGCGGTCGGGATATTGCGGCAACCCCTGCCCTTCTGTGCTGAGTGGTTTCAGAAACACTTTGTTGCCCAGCGAATCAAATGCATAGGGATTGAAATGAAAAAGCCCGATGCCGGCAAAGGCATAAGGAGAAATGAGTTTTTCCTCCATATCAAAAAGCGTATACTCCAGCATGACATTACCTTCTACCAGACGGGAAGCAAAACTGAGATTGCGGAAATGAAGGTCCGGATCATTCAGCGCATCGGTTGCTTCTATGGTTCCGTAATGGATTCCGGCACGAACGGCAATATGCGGTGTAAGATCATACCTGATGCCCGCGCCGATGGCGAGATTGGATTGTTCCAGGGTAAATGGCTTACCCTGCAGATCGCCCTGGTAATTGGAAACGCCGCCAAAAAGTGTGAGGTGCAGCCGTTGTTGCGAAAAGGCAGCAACAGGCATGAACAGGCATAAAAGCCATAGCTTTTGCATGTGTACGTGTTTAGTTCGTTAAAGTCTTGCGTTGATGCGTTTTTCAGGGAAGCTGGATCTATATTATCTGCTATTATCTACGGGGAATATGGAGCCGGTGGTTGGTATGAATAAACCACGCCCCTTCAACGCAAGTTTTGCGCCAAAAAACGAGGGAGATACAAAAATTAGCAAAATAGCAAATGGGCGGGTTAGGTGCCACCTGCTATTGTTCTTCCGGAGTTATTTCGAGAAAATGATTCATAAAATTCACCCCATCCAGCTCGCGTATAGCGATGAGCGCAGCCCGGTTATCCATTTGCACGTATGCAGATCCGCCGGCAGCGCCTGCTCCATTGTGCATCACCAGTCGCACGGAAAATACCTGTCCGAATTGTAAAAACAGTTGCCATAAGTGCTGGGCAGTAGTTCTGGCGTTCAGATTCCTCACAAAAATGTTCATACCGTCTTCATTTAATGTTAGCAGTAAGACAACTTAACCAGAGGGGTAGTACAAACCGGGGATAACCAGGGAGGATAAAATAATAATACCTCAATTTACAGAAAATTGCATTGCCGGCTTCATTAAAATTGATCCCGGGCGGCATCTTTTACAATCAGGCCGGAGGTGATGACATATACCTGAAAAAACCTACCTTTGGACTACTTATATTTTCTCCTCCACCGGCTTTGCGCTATTGCAGTCAAAACTTCGTGCAGGTATTGAATAGAAGGTTGGAAAGATGCCCCCCTGCGTACTTTCCCGCATGATCACTGATCTTATCAAGATAACTGCCTGAGGCAGTTGTTATTGCTGAAACGCCATAATTGTTTTTATGACAAACGAACAAATTGAAAAATTTCTGGAAGCCAAAAATGGAATGGAAACGCCCATACGCATCAGTTTCAGAACCAGGAAGCCGTTTACAGGGATATTTATCAAAACATCCGACTATAGCGAACTAAAATCCAAGAACTATTGGCGCATTGTAGGCGAATCGAACCTGGCCAGCTATAAAAAGTCAAAGGATACCAGCCTGGCACGAATTTTTAGTGGCATGGAAATTACCCGGCTTAGCTTCGATAAGGAATAGGCCGGAAGCAGCGTATCCCAATGGGCATTTCCATGCGGAGCGGTTGTAGCGAGCAGCGCCCGGGTACATAGCAACTTTTTAAGGCGCTAACAGGTGCTTCCCTTTGATGAAGCAGGATATGCAAAAGCCGGGACATTATTTGCCATTTCAAAAACCAGTAAGACCAGAATGTTTTTTCTATGATGCGATCCGTCATTACCGGAACAGGATCTTATATCCCGCCGGAGATTATTAAAAATGCAGCTTTCCAGGACCATGTTTTTTATACAAATGAATCCCGGCCATTGGAAGTACCCGTACAGGAAATTATATCCAAATTCAAAGCTATCACAGGAATAGAAGAACGCAGATACGCACCGCCGGAGATCACCGCTTCCGACATGGCCGCGGAGGCCGCCCGGGCCGCTATTGCCGACAGCGGCATTGACCCTGAAACCCTGGACCAGATTATTGTTGCCCATAACTATGGCAACGTAGTGCCCGTTACACACCAGAGCGATTGCGTGCCTTCACTTGCTTCGCGGGTAAAGTTTAATCTCGGTATACGGAATCCCTCCTGCATCGCATTTGACCTGTTGTTCGGATGCCCCGGCTGGCTGCAAGGCCTGATACAGGCAGATATCAACTGCAGGGCAGGTGCCGCTTCCAGATGTTTGATCATAGGAACAGAAACGCTCTCTAAAGTGATTGACCCGGCGGACCGCGACAGCATGTTGTTTTCCGATGGCGCCGGCGCGTGTATTATAGAATATAAAGACACGCACGAACAGGATACCGGTATATTGGGCAGTTGCACGCAATCTGATTGTGGTGAAGAAGCGTTTTACATTCATTATGGCAAATCCTATGCTCCTGCCGGCGATCATTACATTCATTACATCAAGATGAAAGGCCGCAAGGTGTATGAGTACGCGGTATCGCAGGCTCCGCGCGCCATGAAAGCCTGCCTGGATAAAAGCGGCATTTCCATTCACGAACTGAAAAAAATTTTTATTCATCAGGCCAACGAAAAGATGGATGCAGCTATTGTGCATGAATTGTACAAGCTGTATAATACCAGACCGCCCGCCGGCATAATGCCCATGAGCATCGGCCATCTTGGCAACAGTTCCGTCGCTACCATACCTACCCTGTACCATTTGGTCAAAAAAGGTTTGCTGGAAGATCACCGCGTCAGCAGCGGCGATGTGGTGCTGTTTGCTTCCATAGGAGCCGGGATGAACATCAACGCTGTTTGCTACCGCGAACATTAGGAGAAACAGAACATCTTCGATGCAGGTACCCGGGCAGGTGCAATATATTTGTATCTTGCCGGCTCTTACTTTATGGATATGGAAAATCCCTTTGTACTGGAAGTTGCACACAATGGTAAAAAACTTGAACTGGAAACCCGTTTCATTCGTCTCGGATACACCTGGAAATTCAGTGTGATGATTGATGAGACGGAAGTGTTATTTGAGCGGGATGATGCAGGCAGTTTTCGTGCACTATTACCGGAAGGCGCATATGATAAAAATAATTCAATGGATGTGGCCCTGTTGCAGAAAATAGCCGGTATGCTGGAATCCGCACTTTCTTAATCACCAAAAGAAATGGGATTGGAAAAAAACTTTCCCATTGAAAGCATCCATCCAATCCCCTGCTTGTAGTATTAATCGATTCTTACAAGTTTGGAAACAAGGTTTTCAGGCACCTGATCTTTTTCAATTATCCTGAGCGAAGTAGAACTGGTGTTGGAGGGAGTCATCGTTTCCGTTATACCTTCATCTGCCAGTTTATACATGGCGCCGGTAGCCGGATCAACGATCAACATGCCAAGTACGCCGCCGAGCAGCAGGTTACCAAAGTACCAGCCATTAAGCTTACATTCTACGTTGATTTTTTTGGTCTCATATCCCTCTTTTGATAAAGTAACAGTATAGGACTCTTTACCAAAAAATCCTGACCCGGACTTCAGGAACATGGTAGCGGGAGTAGTGCCCTTATAGACTTCGCGTCCGTTCTTGTTAGTAATGGACACTTTCATCCCCTCGGGTTCTGTTACAACAGAAAATGGCCAGTTGGATCTGCTTACAATTGATGCACAGCCGGTAATAAATAATAACAAAAGAACAAGCAAGAAGGAGGTGTTAACCAGTCGCATAAGAATACATTTAGGGGTTAAAAAATAAGCTCTGAAACCATGTTTCTGAACGTTCAGGTAAATTCGTTTAGTCTATACCGGTAATCAATAATTACACATATAATTAATCATAAAGTCAGAAGGAAAAAATTGCGAAAGTCTGGCAGGATGTTGCAACCGTCTGCATGTTTTTGCTTACGCCTGCTTGTAACACCTATAAAAATAGCTGCCTGCACATAGAAAATATATGCGTTTACGCATACTGTTAATAGCTATCAGGGTACAACAGGCGCTTTTCAGACGGATAAGAGAGCGTATCCGGCAACTGCACAACCGGGAGCGGCAGGCGGACTGAAAAAATAAAACGTGGGACACGGGTAAACAGGCATAGCTTACCCAGGTCCCACGTTTCCTGATTGAAAATGCCGCCTATATCGTTGGCATACCACCCGTAACCGCCACCGTGGCGCCGCTTACATAACTGCTTTCCGGGCTGGCCAGCAGCACATATATCGGCGCCAGTTCAGCTGGTTGCCCCGGACGACCCAGCGGCGTTTGCGCACCAAATTCCTTACTCTGTTTGGCCGGAAAACTGCCGGGTATCAGGGGCGTCCAGACGGGCCCGGGCGCCACGCAATTCACGCGAATACCTTTGGGTCCCCATAACTGCGCCAGCGTAGCCGTAAAGTTTTGAATGGCCGCCTTGGTAGTGGTATAAGGAAGCAAGGTAGCTTTGGGCGTATAGGCATTAACGGAAGTAGTATTGATCACCGTGCTGCCGGGTTTCATGTATGGCTCTGCTGCCTTGCAGAGATAGAACATGGCATATACATTCGTTTTAAAAGTATAATCCCATTCTTCTGCACTGATCTCCTGTAATGATTCGTGCGACATCTGGTATGCCGCATTGTTTACCAGTATATCAATCTGTCCAAACTCCTTCACCGCACGCGCTATTATTTCCTTGCAATGCGCTTCGGTGCTGATATCGCCGGGCACCAGCACCGCTTTTCTCCCCGCTTCTTCTACAAACCGGGCGGCCTCACGTGCATCATCATGTTCATTCAGGTATGAGATCAGCACATCGGCGCCTTCGCGGGCAAAGGCTAATGCCACTGCTTTTCCAATACCGGAATCACCACCGGTAATAATGGCTTTGCGGCCTATCAGTTTACCACTGCCCTTGTAGGTGGTTTCGCCATGATCGGGACGCGGTTCCATTTCACTCTCCACACCGGGCATGCGTTGTTCCTGTTCAGGAAACGGTGGCCGGGCATATTGTTCTACCGGGTTCTTCACAACCGGGCGTTCTTTGGTTTCTGCGGATTTCATAAAGCATTTTTTTAAATGAATGGTTCATTGCTACCCGCAGACTATTTTCATGCCACCAGCCCGTGCCGTTTGAGGAATGGATGAAAGGGAAATATTGTACACAATCAGCATCAATCCATATACATCGTTCCTTCCTTTTATAGCTTATTACGACTTCCTGCCGCAGTTACTTAATCAATAAACGCCTTTATATCGCTGGTTGTTCCGAATATGAGGAGTTTATCTTCCGGCAACAAAGTGGTTTTTGGTTTTACCGGTCCCATGGCCTGCGGCACCACACTGGTACCGCCAAAAATATTTTTCTCTTTAATAGCGCGTACAATGGTGACCAATACCAGGCGATAGCGATCTGCAAAACGCATTTCTTCCACCGTTTTGCCAACATAGCGTTCCGGCACCTTTACTTCCAGCAGCCGGTAATCATCAATAAAGCGATAGGAATTGGACACACCGGGCAGATCGAGTTTCAATGCCAGCCGTTCCGCAGAAGAGGCTTCCGGATATACAAACTCTTCAATGTTCATCGTTTCCAGTACTATTTGCTGCAGGGGCGATGTTACGCGGCAGATAATGCGTTGTACGCCCATCTGCTTCAGCAGGGCCGTCACCATAATGGTAACGCCTTCGTTTTCGCCAATGCCCACAATGGCGGCATCAATTTCATGCAGGGGCAATTGCCGGATACCTTCCTGGTGTGTAGCATCCAGCATAATGGTATGCGTAAGCACCGCATTGTACTTGTTGACCAGTTCAAGGCTTTTATCTACGCCAATCACTTCATGTCCCAGGTTCACCAGTTGCTGTCCCAGTGCGGAACCAAAATTGCCGAGACCAAATACCACAAATTTCATAGTGCAATTTTTTTAAAAGGTAATATCTTCCTGCGGATAGCGGTAAAACAATTGTTCACTTTGTTTCATCAGCGCTATCACCACGGTTAAAGCGCCTACCCTGCCGGTAAACATGGTACAACACAGCACCAGCCGGCTGAAATCAGACAATTCATGGGTAATGCCCAGCGTCATACCAGCGGTGCTGAATGCCGAAAAACTTTCAAATGCAATACGCACCAACCCCTTATCACTATCGTGCAGCGACACCAGGAAAATGCTGACGCCGATAAACAGCAGCGACAACATCATAATGGCAAATGCCCGCTGAATAGACCGGTTACTGATCTCTGCCCGGAAAAACTCCGACCGGTCCTTGCCCCGCGCAATGCTTACCATATTGATGAACGCTACTGCAATGGTGGTTGTCTTAATACCGCCGCCGGTAGAACCCGGAGAAGCGCCGATCCACATCAGCAGCAGGTAAATCATAATAGCAGGCAGCGTGAGCAGCGAAAGATCTACCGTATTGAACCCGCCGGTGCGCGGCATCACAGAACCGAATACGCAGGTAACCAGCTTTCCCCATACCGTTGGATGTTGTGTAAGCGTGCCTGACTGTTCAAATACGAGGTACGCCACAAAACCTGTTGCCAAAAGAATGCCGGTGGTGACCAGCGCCAGCCGCGAATTGATATTGATAAGCCGCGGTATGAATAATCGTTTGCTGCTCCCGCGCAGTTTCCGCCACAGGTTACCAGCCTTCACGCGTATATACGTGTACAGGTTGAATACAATCGGAAAACCCAGTCCACCCAATACCACGAGGGCAGCTATCAGCAATTGCAACGGATAATTGAACCGCATTTCCGGCGCATATAAACCGCCGGGTTCGGTAGAGATACCTGCATTGCAGAAAGCAGATACCGCATGAAAAACCGCAAAGAACAATTTATCTGTTCCCCGGCTGAAATGATCGTCGCTTACCATGGTGTAGATCAACGCCGCGCCGATGGCCTCGAAGAACAGCGTAACCATCACAATGCGGCCAACCAGTCGCATCACACTTCCAAAGCGGTCGCCGCGAAACATATCGTGAAAGGCCAGCTCATTGCGAAAGCTTATGCTTCCCGCCAGCATATACCCCAGCAGACCGGTAAAGGTCATGATACCGAGTCCGCCGGTCTGGATCATCACCAACAGTAATACCTGACCGAAAGGTGTAAACGCTGTGGCGGGATCCACCACCATCAGGCCGGTAACGCATACCGAACTGGTGGCCGTAAAAAACGCATCAATGGTGCGGATGCCATGTTTCGTGGCATTGGGCAGGTGCAGCAGCAAGGTGCCGCATATGATCAGTACGGCAAAGCTGATTACAAATACAAATGCGGGATTGGTCTTACGGATTTTTATGAACCGGAAAACCAGCGAAGCTTCTGTAAGCAATAAAAGACCAATGCCGCCGTACAACAATGATTTGTACAGGAAGTACGGGCCGCTATCATAGGCAGTCTGCACAATCTTTTCCGGCAGCAGGATGGCATACAGCACAAAAGTGACCAGCCAGAAAAACAATGCCACCAGCCGCGACCGGAGTTTTCTTTCTTCCGTCAATTCAACGAGCCAGCGTATGCCCATGAAAATAACCAGCAGGCGCAGCAGCACCAGGAGCCAGCGGTTAACAGCAGGATTGTTGGTCCGGAACGGATTGAATCCCACATCATAGATTACCCAGAAGAACGTGAGGAGCCACAAGACCGGGATCAGCACATGGCACACTTTTACTGCCACATCGCGCAAGCGCCACAGGTAACGACGAATACGAAGCTGTATGTCCAGGTTTGTTCTGGCCATGTGGAGCGGGTATCAAAAGCGGCTAAGATACTTTTTTTGAAGGAGTAATAAAGCTTAAAAAAAGCAAAACCACAGACACACCGGCAGCACAGAGCAACACAGAGCGCTATCGCTGTGTTCCCCCGTGCCGCCTGTGCCTCTGCGGTTCAAAAATATGTTTCTACGCAACCTGTTCTAACGGCAACGCAACGCTCCCATCTTCGGCAAAATCTTATCCCTGTAATACTCCCCTTTTTCCTTCGACGCCTTCGGCACATTATTACGATTGCGCTCATCAATAGCTTTAATATCCTCTTCGAAAGTTTTATACTCCGCCACTTTTCGTTCCCAGCAGGCTATTTTTTGCACTGCCTTTGCATAACTTTCGGAGCCCGGTTTGTAACGGCCTTTCTCCACATCTGTTTTTAAAACACACAGATCGTATTCAATCTGCCGCCGTTCCATTTTAATGCCTTCGATATAACTGTATTCTTTAGCGAGGGCATTCACGGTAGCCGGGTCGCTGTAGGGTTTGTTCTGGTTCTTCATTTGCTTCAGCAAACGCTCTTTCTTTTCTTCCTCCTGCTTTTTGTATTGCAGCAGTTCCAGTTTTTTGGTTGCACAGGGACTGTTGGAGTTGGCAACACGGTCCTGCTGCTTGGCCAGTTCGCGGTCGAGGCGCTGGTTGCTTTGTTCTGATTCTGCAATCAGGTTGGGCACTTTATTATCCTCAAACACTTTAAACCGGGTAGGATCAAAGCAGGCGGTGGCGCTGGAAAGGTCTTCGAGGTTGGTAATGCTGAACTCCGTTGCGCCATGGATGAATTTGAAAATGATAAAATCGCCTTTATCCGTTTTCAGGTAACCCAAACCAAAAGATCCCAGGTAAGCGTAGGCATTCATTTCATCGGGAAAATTCTTACCCCATAAATACAGGGTGCTTTTACCATCGGCAGTGCGGTATTCCAGCGCTTTGTATTTATTGCCAATAAACTCCTGCGCATTCATTTTTTTGTAGAGGGTCTTCGACTCCAGCACGCGTTCCAGCGGATTGACGTGGGTATTGCCGGTTTGCACATAGTGCCGCAGTTCTTCCCTTCCGGTGGCGCGCACTTTTTCCATGCGGTTGTAATAAATGTATTCATTGCCCTTCATACCATGCAGCAACAAATGAAAACGCTTGGTGCTGATATTGAAACTGCAGTCGGGCGAACCAGTCTGATCGAAGGTTTTGGAGGCGGTGATGCCGCCGTAGGTATCTATCCAGAAGCAGCCTTCATAATGGCGGGCGCCGGTTTTGCTGATGAAATGGAATCGTTTGTCGAAACAGATCTTTTCTGTTGGCTCTATTTTTTTAGCAGCTTCGGTGTTTTTTAACACTTCCGTTTCGTATTCTTTACTGTCTTTTTTTATCTGGCCGTAGCTAAGGAAACCGGTAAACAGTGCCGGTAGCAGAACGCTTAGGTATTTCATTGCTGACAATTTGGCCTCAAAATAGAACAGGCCAACATGCTGCGCATTACATGATGATGTAGTACGGGGAATGAGGCTCACGCATGCACCTGGCAGGCTTCCAGCAGGTTGCCATCGGGGTCGTAGAACATAAAGAAACTAACGGTCTCGTCTATCGTCAAATCGCTGGTAGCAACGCCCCGTTGCTGCAACTGGTGGCGGGTGAGGGCTGCATCGGCCGTGCTGAAGATGGGAAAGGAGGCTGTTTCGGCATTATTGGCAATAGGCTCGCTGGTTTGATACAGGGTAAGACTGGTAGGACCGCCCGTGTCCAGCACCACCAGGCCGTTGTCTACATCCGCATACAGCGTGGTTAGCCCCAGCTTTTCTTCATACCAAAGTTTGGAAGCATGCAGGTCAGCCACCCGGAGGATGATGGTATCAATGCCGTTGAATAATTTTTGCGAAGCAGCCATGACAAACCGGTTTAATTTAAGGGGCAAATTTAGGGCAGCCGATGCAAAGCGGCTTGGGCCGGCATTTGCTGAAAATCAAAAAAAAGAAAAGCAGTTTCCGTGAAAGAAACTGCTCTAATGTTGTCGGGAAGACTGGATTCGAACCAGCGACCCCTTGCACCCCATACAAGTGCGCTACCGGGCTGCGCCACTTCCCGAAACAGGGTGGCAAATGTACGATAATTTTATTTTTTTTCGAAATTATTCTCCTTCAACCAATCCACAATCACCGGCTCCCGCAACAATAAATCCTTCATCGGCCGCGTTTGCCCCGCCTTCTGTATATCCTCATAAATTGCATCCACCGGATATACCTCCTTCCCCTGCGCCCTGTTGATCATAATCCTGCAATAAGCCCGGTTAAATTCATACAACAACCATTTCCCCTGCTTACCCGTTTTGTCTCTTATTTCCATCGCTTTCGTCAGGGCAGCTTCGGCGCCGGCATAGTCGGGATCAGGTTTGTCCTTCAGCGCATAAGCAAGCTGCCCGTAGTTGCGATGATATTTTTGTTCCGTATCACACGCTATCAGCGCATGGAAAATTGGTATCACCCGCGACAGCTTTTCCTTCTCTTCCACCCAATGTTCCTGCCTGAAAGCGCGCGCCTGGTTAAAGATGGACACTTTCAGCACCGGGCTGGCCTGCTCAATAATCTTGTTGATGTTTTCCTGCGTGAGATTCACCGTGCCCGCATCCAGCAATTGATGCACCAGCGACAAAGCCGCCGCATCTACCTGCTCTTTTCTGCCTGCCCTGTCTTCCACTGCTTTTACAATTTCATTGCGTAAAGCATCTGCCTCAGCTCTCCTGATGGCGCCGGCCATATACAAACGGCTCCAGAGAAATCCTAATAAAAATCCCACTACCAGGTAGTAGATGATAATAGCAGTAACAATGGCTGGATTGTCTCCAATATACGGTTTAAAATAATTTACTACGCCGCGCAGCCATTGGGTGATCTGATGCAATTGCGTTAGTCCCACCCCCACCAGAATTTTGGTAAGCCAGTCTGATATCTGCTCCAGGTTGGTATTGGGCTTAAAAGAAGATTGATTGGCTTTTGCGGCTGCATCATCGTTGTTGTTTGCATTGTTGCCTTCTTTTTCCTGCGGGTCTGTTCGCGGTATACCAAATAAAAAGCCCAGCAAGGTGCCGGATATAAAAGTGGCGCCGGCCAGCAGGAAAGCAGTGCTTATAATTTTTAAAAAATCGCTGGCGGAATATGCCACCGCAAAAATGGCAATAAAGATCAGCCCGAGCAGCGCGGCTTTCAGCAATTGCCGTATTATATCATTGCCGCCCCAGGGCAATTTCATTTGCTCCCCCACCTGGTGAGCCGCTGATATGGAAACCTTTTCCATAAAAACTTTTTTTGAATAAGAAAGAATGGGCGATGCTTCCGCATGGGATGCACGTACGGGTTAGCCTTTGCAGGTTACAAAATTTATGGCGATTGTGTGCAGGTAGTTCTACGCATTTATTTTGGGATGACCTTATTGGAAAAAGGCCTGCCGCCTTCTTTTCGCCATTTACTAAGTGGCGACTGCAATTCAACACCAATAACATTACTATCTAACCGAATTCCCTAATTTAGCATCCGCTACTCCCGCAGCATTTACCCGCTGCTGTCGTCATCCGCACTACGCTTTTTTCAACCATTAAAATATAATCTATGAGCACAACAGATTCCCTTGTCCCCGGCGTAAAAACCACCTCAGTGCCGGAAGAAGTTTTGAAAGCATTTAAAAGTGAAGCGAAGGCAGACCCCACCTTCACCGAAACCCTCAATAAACATTTGCTGAAATATGATAACGGTAAATGGAATGGCGTCGGCTATGCCTTTACAAGAGACAACCAACTGCCTGACAACTGGCTGTTGCAAACCCCTAATGTTTGGGGCATGCCGGCAGATAAGGTACCCATCGGCGCAGGTAAGTTTGTTGCCGACGAATTGCTGCAGTTGATTACCAGCGCTCAACAATTTATAGACATTACCACCCTGCATCCGTATCCCGACGGCGAATTTGAAAAAGTGATCAGGCAAGGATTAAAAACGCTGGCACACGCCAAACGCCACGTAATCGTTCGCATCCTTGGCGGCTGGAGCCCGATTGATTTTGGCGAGAACCAACGCAAATACCTCGAGCGCCTCATTACCGACCTGAAACCGATAGAAGGCGCTCACCTGCAGATTTATGTAGGTGCGCAACGGACCACCGAATGGTCGTGGAACCACGCCAAAATGGTGGCGGTAGATGGAAGAGCAGCCATGGTAGGCGGAGAAAATTTGTGGGCAGGCGACTACCTGCAAAGTGAACCGGTGCACGATCTCAACATTGCGCTGAATGGCTCCATTGTGTATTACATGCATAAGTTCACTGACTACACGTGGAAGAATGTGTGCAGTTATGTGGAACCGGGCTGGCACTCGGTATACTGGGCCAGCGGCGATGATTATGTTATTGAAGCCTGCCTCGCAGAAAGCCCCGTAACAAAGCAAACGGGTCCCGGCAAAATGCCCGTCCTGGGCGCCGGTCGCTATGGCAGCCTGGGCGATGTTTACGGCAACCCCGCCGATGTGGCCATGCTTCTCTGCTTTAGTTATGCGCAATCATCCATCTACATAGCACAACAAGACATCATCATTAGCGAAGGGCCGCTTTTCAAAGGCTGGCATCAGGGTATGAAGGAACTGGCAAAGGCATTGATCAGGGGGGTAAACGTTTACATCGTTATCTCCAACGATTATGCAAAAGCGGGCAGCGGTAATTCTTATTCCGCCAGCACGGTACATGAAACAGCCAAAGCTATTCTGCATTATGTAAAGGAAGAAGAAAATGCGCCGATTGGAGATAAACTGGTAGAAATGATGTGTTCAAGATTGCATCTCTCAACATTGCGTTTCAGTTCTTCCAAAAATTGGCCCAACGGATATGAGTTTGCCAATCACGCTAAGTTCTTTATGATAGATGATACGGTATTTTATGTAGGCTCAGAAAATCTTTATCCCTCTGATCTTATAGAGTATGGCGTGTTCATCAGCGATCCGGATGCAGTAAAAACAATGAAAACAAAATACTGGGACCCGTTGTGGTATTATTCGAAAGCAGTAGCCATCAGTGGTTCAGATGCACCGACATGTGTGTATAAATAGCTAACCTGGTTTTACCACCCCCATTCATTCAGTAGCCTGGCAGGTAAGCGGCTGCCGGCGCCCCTGCCAGGCTGCCTGATGTACCGGGGAACAGCCACTGCGCATTTTGAAGCGATAGATCCATTAATATTCCGGATACTCCCACTCTCCCCTATACTTCCGGCGCAGCAATGCATTCGCCTCCTCATCGCCCGGAATAATTTCTTTCCCGCCATCCCATTGGATGCTGCGGCCCAGTTTCCAGCTGAGCATGCCCAGCAAACTCATATTCGTACTGCGATGCCCGATCTCAATATCACAGACCGCCCGGCGCTTTTGCGCAATGGCTTCCATAAAATCTTTCCATAGTCCTGCGATGTTCTGATCGTCGGGTTTGTCCAGTTGAGGGTCTTCGTGTATGATAGGTTTGTTCTTATTGGCCGGATAAAAAGTCCATCCATCCTGCCAGCCCATATGAAAAGTGCCTTCGGTGCCGTAGAAATAACAACCGATATTGCTTTTTTCTGCATTGTTGCCGGCATATTGACGATGTTCCCAGGTGGCGGTGAAACTTTCAAATTCATAGATCACCGTTTGCGTGTCCGGCGCATCGGTACTGTCTTCTTTGATGTAGCGGTTGGCGGCGGAGAATATCTTGCGGGGATATTTTTCTTCCGTCCACCAGAGTACCTGGTCCATCCAGTGAATGCCCCAGTCGCCCAGCATACCATTGGCATAGTCTAAAAAATTCCGGAAGCCTTTGGGGTGAATGGCCGGATTGTAAGGACGCATAGGCGCCGGTCCACACCAAAAGTTCCAATCCAGTGTAGCAGGCGGTTCCGCATCCGGCGTTTTTTGTCCGGCCCCTCCGGCATAGTGTACAAATGCGCGCACCATACCGATCTTACCGGCTTTACCACTTTTCAGGAATTGCATGCCCGATATATTGTGCGGCGATACGCGGCGATGCGTACCCACCTGCACCACGCAGTTATTGGCGCGGGCAGCCTTTACCATAGCACGTCCTTCATAAACCGTATGCCCAACCGGTTTTTCCACATATACATGCGCGCCCTGTTGCATCGCGGCAATAGCAATCAACGGATGCCAGTGATCAGGCGTGGCAACGATAACTATTTCCGGTTTTTCTTTTTGCAGAAGGTCGCGGTAATCGCGGTATACCCTGGGTTTTGCGGCTGTCAGTTTTGTGATCTCCTGCATGGCACTGTCAGACTGCTTCGTATCCACATCGCATATAGCTGCCAGTTGGCTGCCGCCATGTTGCAGGGCGCAGCGCAGAATGTTCATGCCCCACCATCCGGAACCGATGAGGGCCAGCCGGTAAGGAGCCGTTCTTTTCATTCCCATCACCAATGGCCCGGTTGCCAATGCAAGCCCGGTGGCAGAAGCCAGTTGTATGAATTTTCTTCTTTTCATCTGTATAGTTCAGTGTTTACCGCATTTACTGTTCACCATCACTGGCTGTATTTTCACAACTTCATTTGTTTCTCCTTCGGCTCACTCCATACGTCCACTTAAAACCCCGCCATTGCCTGTACATCCCTTTGGCCGCACCAATAATTCCTTTTTCATCAAAGCCGGTCTTCCGCGCAGCTTCGCGCACACTGCTGTAGGTACGCAACAGTTTGCCTTGTAAGGTATATTGTTTTACCGGCTTCCGGTTGGCATAGCCGCCATAGGTTTTGGGCCATGCGGAACGGTCGGCGTATTTCAGGTAACTGTCCTGGCGCCCGCGTGTAAAAACGCGTTGTTGCTTTTCGCTTTTGGTGGCCAGCTGCAGGTTGCTCAAACGGTTGTTGAAACCATCGCCATTTTTGTTGATCACATACAAACCATCTTTTTCATAGTTGATGCGTTTGTTTACAAAAGTCTGGTAAATGAGACGGCGCACATTGAAGTAATATTGCTCTCCGTCTTTGCTGAGCGATACGCGGAGATCAATCATCGGTTCGCCGGTTTTGATATTACGGTTGCGGGCAATGGACTGGCTCAATATCCGCCCTTCCACAAATTGCTCCCCCAGCCTGCGATGCAACACCACCCTGTCAACCGATTTCACACGGCCCATATTGGAAGCCTTGTACAATCCCTCAAAACCGGGTATGTCTTTCCATTTTTCTCCCGGGAGACTGGAAAGGGATTTAAGCTGATAGGGATATTTTTTTGATGATGTCACTGCCTGATGATTTGAGCAGTTCTACAATCCGGATCGTAAGATAAGATTCATCCCACAAATTGCTTTCGGAATTCCGGCCTTCATGACCTGCCGGCTGCGCTCAATGAAAATTAAACCGCTTCAAAAAAGCTTCCTTGTAATTCTTTCCGATGGGCAATTCCTTGTTCTCTACCAGCACGTCCTGTTCAGTAAAAGATTTGATGGCGTGAATATTTACGGCGTATGACCGGTGAATGCGCACCAGTTCTTTGAAAATGATCTTTTCCAGCAGTTGATTGAGCGAGAGGCGCAGCACAAAAAGATTGCCCTGCGTTACAATGCGCACATAGTTATTATCGCTTTCCACATACAGGATGTCGGACAGGCGGATTTTTATAAACTGGTAATTCTGTTTAATGAAAATACAATCATTGATCTGCAGGATGGTTTCCTTATCGGTAGTTCCGGCAGTGGATTTGTTGGCGCCGGGCTGCATCGGGATCACCTTACCCTGTCCGTCGTCTTTCAGGGCGGCAAAATTATTCAGGGCCAGGTCAATGGCAATGCGCACATTGTTGATGTTGTAGGGCTTGGTAAGGAACGCCGCAGGGTAAGTCTTCTTTACCCGCTCTACCGTTGCCTGGTCTACCAGGGCGGTAAGATAAATAACAGGGCGTTGTTTGATCTTCATGAGGTCCTGCACCGTATCAATACCATCTTTTTCACCAATCAGGTTGATGTCCATCAGAACAATATCCACATCATTATTCTCAAACAATTCCTGTGCGTCGTTGGCATTGTCTGCGATGCCGGCCACATGATAACCGTTGTGTTCAAGGCCGGCAGACAAATCCATCGCTACAATGGATTCATCTTCTACAATGAGTATGTTGATTTTTTCTGCTGCCATCCCTTATTTTCCCGCCGCCTGCCGGTTGCTAAGCGGCCTGTGCATTTTTAGGTATAACAAATCTGAAACAGGTGCCACGTTGCAGGTCCAGCGACTGCTGCGCCCGCAACTGACGGCATAAAGTATTTACAAGTTGCTTGCCAAAAGACCCGCCCGGCTGCTTCCATTTCTTTTCATCCAGTCCCTTTCCATTATCCTGTATGGTAAGATTGATCTCGTTGCCCGATTCCGTACAGGTGATGTGCAATGAAGGATGCTCCACTTCCTTATAGGCGTATTTAAAGGCATTGGTAACAATTTCATTTACGATCAGCCCGATGGGCAGCGCCTTGTCTACATCCAGCATTTCATTGTCTACACTGATCTGCAGATCAAAACTGTCGTGGCCATAACCGTAGGAAGCCATGAGCGATTCGGTAAGATCAGTGATGTATTCTTTCACATTCACCGTAGTGAGTTCATCTGTCTTATACAAACGCTGGTGAATAAAGCTCATTGCCTGCACGCGCTGCTGGCTTTCGCGCAGGGCGGCGATGGATTCCGCGTCTGTGAGCCGGTAGGTTTGCAGGCTCAGCAGGCTGCTTACTATCTGCAGGTTATTCTTGACGCGGTGATGCAGTTCTTTCATCATCAGTTCCAGTTTTTTCGATTGAAGACTGATGAGTTGTTTCTGGTTATTCACCCGGCGGTACAGGTAGATCATGGTGCCGGTAAGCACGCCAAAAAGCAACAAGCCGCCGGCCAGGAAAGCAATCTGTTTGTTCTTGATCACATTCTCCGTATGAAGCTTTTCAATCTCTGCTTCTTTTTTCACTGTTTCGTACTGCGTTTGCATTTCAGCAATCTGCTGCGTCTTGCGCACATTGGCAAAGGAGTCAACGATGTGATCGGAAAGAATATAATAATGCATGGCCGAGTCGTACCTGCCCATGTCTTTATACACGGCATAGGTCATACCATAGGTATCTGCCAGCCGTGCGGGAGAGCGCTGTTCCCGGGCAATAGCCGTTGCTTTCAGGGCATAGTCCAATGCCTGTGCATATTTTTTCTGACGTCGATAGATGTCGGCAATATTGAGATAGTTGTAGGTAAGACTGTTCTGGTTGTTGCGCTGCATGTTAAAGTCCACTGCACGGAAAGCATAGTCCAGTGCCGTGTTGTAATCCTTTTTGTATTCAAATATCACCTGGCAGATGTTGTTGTACAGTCTGCCCAGCTGTCCCTTGCCTTTGCCGCTCATGTTGATCAGCTCAATTGCTCTTACATAGCAATCATGAGCGCTGTCGTAATACCGGATCAGTTCCTCAGTGCGGGCTCTCTTGGCGCGGTCGCGAAAAATAATGCCCATGGTGTTGAGGCTGTTCGTCATGCCGGGCGTATCAGCTACTGAACGATAGGTTTCATAAGCCATGCGGCTATGCTCTATGCCTTTGGCCAGGTATTCATCTACAATTTCTGAACCGCCGATCTCTTTATATACCAGCGCTATCTGTACATGGGCGTGAGCCACCCCTTCAGCGTCTCCGATCTTTTCATAGGTCTTCAGCGCCTTCAGAGCATGCTCCAGCGCCAGCGAGGTATTTCCCTTGCGCTGATGATAGGCCGCCAGCTGGACATGGGCTGCTGCAATGCCCCGTTCGTAACGGAGCGATTGGGCAAGCGCGAGCGCCTGCTCTGCGTAGATCAATACAGAATCGAGATGGATCTGTTTGTAATCGCCGGCGAGGTCAATCAACCGTACCACTTCAGCCGTATCGCTGCGGGGATGGCTTGCCGGCGTGTTTATTTCGTGCAGGGCATATTCCTGCCTGGAATAGCTACACAACCAGGCAAAAAACAGCAAAGCCACACAGAATATGTGCTTGGTAAATCTCAACGAAGGGTTTTTGCTTTTAAACAGGATCAAGTTTGTGATACAAAATAAATCAATTAACGCCTATATCCTGCCTTTTTGTCTCATTTTTCTGTAATATGTGAGGAAACTACGGAAGCAGTTCAGTATGATTGCGCTTCCATCCCTTTGCCGGCCTTTCCTACTTTCAGTCTTTCAGTCTTCCGGTCTTCCTGACTTTCCTTATCTTCGCCCAACTTTTTCATCATGAAGGTTCTTATTCAGCAGGTTCGCGTTATTGACCCATCATCTCCACTTCACGGAACAGTACAGGATATATTCATTGACGCAGGCGTCATTGCAGCGATTGATAACCGCCTTTCGGTTACCGCCGACCAGGTGATCAACGGGCAGGATTTGCATGTGTCGCCGGGCTGGGTTGACATCTTTGCACATTTTGCCGATCCGGGATATGAGTATAAAGAAACACTGGAGACGGGCGCCGCCGCTGCAGCAGCAGGCGGCTATACCGATGTTTTTGTTATTCCTAATACCAAACCCGTTATAGATACCAAATCGCAGGCCGAATACGTTCGCCATAAATCGGCCAGCCTGCCTGTAAACATTCATCCCATCGGCGCCGTATCAAAAGGTACGGAAGGGAAAGACCTGGCCGAGATGTACGATATGCGCACTTCCGGGTCCGTAGCCTTCAGCGATGGCCTGAACCCGCTGCAGTCTGCCGGCATCCTGCTCAAAGCCTTACAATATGTAAAGGCCTTTGATGGCGTGATCATCCAGATACCCGACGACAAAAGCGTTGGCGCCAACGGACTGATGCATGAAGGCATCATCAGCACCCGGCTGGGATTGCCCGGCAAACCCATGATGGCAGAAGAACTGCTGGTGGCCCGCGACATCAAACTGGCGCGGTATACCGGTTCCAGACTGCACTTCACCGGGGTTACCTCTCCCCGCTCCTTTGAATACATTAAACGCGCAAAAAAAGGGGGATTGTATGTAACCTGCTCCGTAACGCCCTACCACCTGTTCTTTACCGACGAAGACCTGCTGGACTACGACACTAACCTGAAGGTATACCCGCCATTGCGCAGCGCTGCAGAAAGGGATGTGATCCGTAAATGTGTGGCAGACGGGACCGTAGACTGCATCGCCTCCCATCACCTGCCCCACGAATACGACAGCAAGGTGCTTGAATTTGAAAATGCGAAATTTGGTATGACGGGACTGGAAACCACCTAT